>Ga0247779_1001079_pt1 | contig 13822 bp, 10 predicted proteins | sample UWRJL221509R5_FD_179925 | JGI IMG/M metagenome (GOLD analysis project Ga0247779, IMG submission 179925) | Plant litter microbial communities from Arlington Agricultural Research Station in Wisconsin, United States - UWRJ-L221-509R-5 | ecosystem: Environmental > Terrestrial > Plant litter >...
CAGATCGCCCTTCAGCGGCTTTTCAAAAACATGCAGCTTGCCGTCGATCATGCGCTGCTCTTTGCCGTCAGCCAGCTTGGTGCCGGCAGAGACCGGCGAGAAAAAGCCGCCGAGACCGGCCGCTGCGCATCGCATTCTCTCGCTGATCGTCCCTTGAGGGACGAGCTCAAGCTCCAGGGTCTTGGCACGATAGGCCTTGAGGAACGCGCTGTAATCGTCCGAACGCGGGTAAGAACAGATAACCTTGCGAACCCGGCCGGAATTGATCAGCCGCGCCAACCCCCAGTCGCCATTGCCCGAGTTGTTCGCAACAATCGTAAGGTCTTTCGCTCCCTGTTCGTGCAGCGCTTCGAGCAGATTATTAGCAACTCCGACGGTGCCAAACCCAGCAACAAGGACAGTTGCTCCATCTTTCACTCCGGCCACGGCATCCGCCACGGTCTTTACCCGCTTGTCGATCACGTCTTTGCTCACTCCTTTAGCGGCATCATGCCTTCTTAATTGGCGGCAAACCTAGTCAAGAAGCTGCACGCGATCAAACGCTTCCCCTGCATTATGGGAATGCATAAAGACGATTCCTTTCGCATCTGCGAGATCGGCGACATCCGGCTGGCCGTGAGCGAATCTCCGGACGCTCACATGCGCGTGCATGACTGCGACACGACAGCCTCGACGAAAATCCGAGTTGCAAAGTTTTGCCGGCGGGTTGTTAATTAGAACAATTAAAAAATCTTCGGGTCGAAGTCCTTAGGGAGGTCTATGTGTCGACAATCAAACTCACCATCAACGGCAAGGCGGTATCCGCCGAGCTTGAAGACAGAACGCTCCTCGTCCATTTGCTGCGTGATCATCTCGGCCTTACCGGGACCCATGTCGGATGTGACACCAGCCAATGCGGCGCGTGTGTGGTCCATATCGACGGCCGCGCTGTCAAATCCTGCACAACACTCGTCGGCCAAGCCAACGGCGCCAACGTGACGACCATCGAAGGCATCTCCCGAGGCGATGAACTGCACCCGATGCAGGCCGCGTTTCGCGACAATCATGGCCTGCAGTGCGGCTACTGCACGCCCGGCATGATCATGACGGCGATCGATATCGTTCACCGTCACGGCGATCAGCTCGATGAAGCGACCGTTCGCCAGGAGCTGGAAGGCAATATCTGCCGCTGCACCGGCTACCACAACATCGTGAAGTCCGTACTGGATGCAGCCGGCCGCATGAAGGTCGCCACCGCCGCAGAATGAACTACGGCTCGCCAGATCACTAAAGACTTTCAAAGCCGCCACGTTTCGATGGAAGCAGCGGATCAAACGCTCCGGCAGGGAGATGAGACTATGGGAATTGAAGGTATCGGCGCACGCGTTACGCGCAAGGAAGACAAACGCTTTATCACGGGCAAAGGGCGATACACCGACGATGTTCGCCTTCATGGCATGACTTACGCAAGTTTCGTCCGCAGCCCGCATGCCCACGCCAAGATCAAAAAAATCGATGTCACCGCCGCGAAGAATATGCCCGGTGTTGTTGATGTCCTGACTGGCCAGCAGATTGTCGATGACAAAGTTGGTAATTTGATCTGCGGCTGGATGATCCATTCCAAGGACGGCTCACCGATGAAAATGGGCGCATGGCCGGCGATGGCGCCGGAGATCGTGCGCTTTGTCGGGCAGGCAGTCGCCGTCGTCATTGCCGAAACGCGCAATCAGGCCCGCGACGCCGCCGAAGCCGTCGAAGTCACTTACGAAGAACTGCCGGCAGTTGCCGATATTACTGCGGCAATCGCGTCCGGCGCGCCGCAGCTTCATCCTGAAGCCCCCGGCAATGTGATCTTCGACTGGTCGATCGGCGACGAAGCCGCCGCCAATGATGCCTTCACGAAAGCCACCAATATCGTGGCGATGGACATCACCAACAATCGCCTGGCGCCCAATGCCATGGAGCCGCGGGCAGCCGTTGCGGAATACGATACGGCCGAAGAGCACTTCACGCTTTATACGACATCGCAGAATCCGCATGTGGCGCGACTGGTTTTGTCGGCGTTCTACAACATCGCGCCAGAGCACAAGCTCCGCGTGATTGCGCCGGATGTCGGCGGCGGCTTCGGCTCGAAGATCTTCATCTACCCCGAAGAAATGGTGGCGCTGTGGGCCTCCAAGCGCGTCGAGCGCCCGGTAAAGTGGACGTCTGACCGCACCGAGGCATTCCTGACCGACGCGCACGGTCGCGATCATCTCACCAAAGCTGAGATGGCCTTCGACAAGGACAACAAGATCATCGGCCTGCGGGTGAAGACCTACGCCAATCTCGGCGCGTATATGTCGCTGTTCTCGTCATCGGTGCCGACTTATCTCTACGCAACACTGCTCTCGGGCCAATACAACATCCCGGCTATCTATGCAGAGGTCGTCAGCGTCTACACCAACACCACACCGGTGGATGCCTACCGCGGGGCAGGCCGCCCGGAGGCGAGCTTCGTGATGGAGCGGCTGATGGAAACCGCGGCGCGGCAGTTGAAGGTCGACCCAGCCGAACTGCGCCGGAAGAACTTCATCACCAGCTTCCCACACCAAACCCCCGTGATTATGGCTTACGACACTGGCGACTTTAATGCGTCGCTCGATGCCGCATTGAAAGCCATCGACTACGCCGGCTTCCCCGCGCGGAAGGAAAAGGCGAAGAAGGAAGGCAAGCTGCGTGGCATTGGCCTGTCTTGTTACATCGAGGCCTGTGGCATCGCTCCGTCGAAAGCCGTCGGCAGCCTCGGTGCGGGTGTCGGCCTATGGGAATCCGCTGAAGTTCGCGTCAATCCTGTCGGCACTGTCGAGATTTTGACCGGCTCTCACAGCCATGGCCAAGGCCACGAGACGACGTTCGCTCAGGTCGTCGCTGATCGTCTCGGCATTCCGATCAACCAGGTTTCGATTGTTCATGGCGACACCGACAAAGTGCAGTTCGGCATGGGCACCTACGGATCGCGCTCCGGCGCGGTGGGCATGTCGGCGATCGTCAAAGCGATGGAAAAGGTCGAAGCCAAAGCAAAAAAGATCGTCGCGCATCAGCTCGAAGCCTCGGAAAACGACATCGTTATCGAGGATGGCCAGTTCAAGGTCACCGGCACCGACAAGGCCATCGCCTTTCCAATGGTCGCCCTCGCTGCCTACACAGCACACAACCTTCCCGAGGGCATGGAGCCTGGCCTGAAGGAAACGGCGTTCTACGATCCGACCAACTTCACTTTCCCCGCCGGCTCGTACATCTGCGAAGTCGAAGTCGATGCAGGCACTGGCAAGACGGAATTCATCAACTTCGTCGCGGCCGATGATTTCGGCCGGCTCATCAACCCGATGATTGTTGAAGGTCAGGTGCACGGCGGTCTTGCACAAGGCATCGGACAGGCCCTGCTGGAGCATGCCGTCTACGACAAGAGTGGCCAGCTCCTGACGGCATCGTTCATGGACTACGCCATGCCACGTGCGGAAGATCTGCCCTCATTCAAGGTGTCGCACACCACGACGCTTTGCCCGGGCAATCCGCTTGGCATTAAAGGCTGTGGCGAGGCCGGCGCTATCGGCTCATCCGCAGCGGTGATCAATGCCATTACCGACGCCATCGGCAACAACAAGCTTGAGATGCCGGCCAGCCCCGACCGGGTATGGCACGCCATTCATCAGCAACAAGCCGCGAAATAAGGGCGGGGAGAAGATCATGTACGAGACAACATATCATCGTCCCTCGAGCGTCGAGGATGCCGTGGCCCTGTTCAAGAAGGGCTCTGACGCAAAGTATCTCGCCGGTGGCCACACGCTGCTTCCGGTGATGAAGCAGCGGCTGGCGCAGCCATCCGATGTTATCGACCTTGCCAAGATCCCAGCGCTTGTCGGCATCTCGGCAACCGGCGATACGCTCACCATCAAGGCGGCGACGACCTACCATGATATTTTGAGCAGTGCCGATGTGAAGAAGGCCATTCCGGCTCTGGTGCATCTGACATCAGTGCTCGGCGATCCTGCTGTGCGTTATCGCGGCACGATCGGCGGCTCAATCGCCAACAACGATCCGGCCGCTGATTATCCCGCCGCCGTGGTCGCGCTCGATGCAACGGTGAAAACCAACAAGCGCAGCATCAAGGCCGATGATTTCTTCCAGGGCCTGTTCACGACGGCGCTGGAGGACGGTGAGATCATCACCGAGATCGTATTCCCGATCCCGGCGAAGGCGGCCTATGCGAAGATGCGGCACCCCGCTTCGCGCTTTGCGCTCACCGGCGTGTTTGTTGCCAAGACAAAAGGCGGCGATGTGCGCGTCGCGGCCACCGGCGCGTCGCAAGACGGCGTGATGCGCGTGCCCGCGATCGAAGCTGCGTTGAAGGCCAACTGGGCTGCGAATGCGATCGATTCCGTGACCATATCGCCAGATGGCTTGATCGCGGATATTCATGGAAGCGCGGATTATCGGGCGAACCTCATCAAGGTGATGGCGCAACGCGCGGTCACGGCTGCCGGCTAGACAGCCTGATCGAGACTCAACGCAAACGGCGCACAGCAATGTGCGCCGTTTTTGTTAAGGTAACCGGCCAATAGGCAGCGATTTTGCCACTTTGGGGCCGCATTTCGGCTAAACGGCGGGCCATATGGCTCAAAGCCGCAGTATTTCATTAGCTCTTTGAGCAAAAGTAGCCTAAAGCACCCGCAATCCAACTAACCCGTGAACCTGCTGAGGCGCTCGCATTCGTGCGCGCTCGATCCGTTCCCATTGCTTCTCGGCAACACAGCCATTCAAGGTCCGCCGTCCGTGAAATCCATTTCCGCAAGTCCGCCGCTCGCCCGCGCTCTCGCCGAGCGCAACTATAATGACCCAACGCCGGTACAAAAGGCCGTTCTCGCCGAGGAAGCCTCCGGCCGCGACTTGCTGGTCTCCGCACAAACCGGCTCGGGCAAAACCGTGGCCTACGGCCTTGCCATCGCGAGCGACCTGCTGGGGGACGCCGAGAGGCTGCCAAGAGCTGACGCTCCGCTGGCTTTGATCGTTGCGCCAACCCGCGAACTGGCATTGCAGGTTCATCGCGAGCTCTCATGGCTTTATCAGCACGCGGGCGCACGGGTCGTCTCCTGTGTCGGCGGCATGGATCCGCAGCAAGAGAAGCGTCAGCTTGCAGACGGCGTGCACATCGTCGTCGGCACGCCGGGGCGACTGTGCGATCACATCCGGCGCAAGCGCCTCAATATTTCTGAACTGAAAGCCATCGTGCTCGACGAAGCCGACGAAATGCTCGACCTCGGCTTTCGCGAAGACATGGAATTCATCCTCGAGACCACGCCTGAGACGCGGCGCACGCTGCTGTTTTCCGCGACCTTGCCGCGCGGCATCGCCGCGCTTGCCAAGCAATATCAGCAGGACGCCTTTCGCATCGAGGTCACCGGCGGCGAAGGTGGTCATTCCGATATCGAATACCGCGCCATTCGCGTGGCACCGAGCGATATCGAGCATGCCGTGGTCAACACACTGCGGTTCTACGAATCTCCAACCGCGATCGTCTTCTGCAACACGCGCAATGCAGTGAATCATTTACAGGCGGCTCTTCTGGAGCGCGGGTTCTCCGTCGTCGCGCTTTCGGGCGAAATGACACAGAACGAGCGCACGAAGGCGCTGCAGTCCCTGCGCGACGGGCGTTCGCGAATTTGTGTTGCGACCGACGTCGCCGCGCGCGGCATCGACCTTCCAAATCTGGGGCTCGTCATTCACGCCGATCTGCCGAACGATCCGGAAGTGCTGCAACACCGTTCCGGCCGCACGGGCCGTGCGGGAAAGAAGGGCGTTAGCGTTCTTCTGGTGCCGCCCGCCCGTCGTCGCCGCGCCGATGTGTTGCTGCAGATGGCCGACATCGACGTTATCTGGGGCGTGGCGCCGACCGCCGATGAGATTCGCGCGCTTGATCAGCAACGCATGATGCAAACGACGCTGTTCAGCGAACAAGCGAGCGACGACGATATGGTCTTTGCCCGCGCGCTGCTCGCCGAGCGTTCGGCCGAAGATATCGCAACGGCACTGGCCCGGCTTTATCGCTCGCAGCTCCCGGCTCCTGAAGACATTCTCGACCCCGGTGAGAGCCGCCGTTCGCGCGAGGATCGCGGACCTAGAGAAGATCGCGGCGCACGAAAAGGAACCAGGGACAGGGGCGAAAGGGACAGAGGCGAAGGTGATCGAGGACCAAGAGCGAAGCCCCGCGGACTGCCGGAGGGGAGCGTCTGGTTTCGTGCCGCGATCGGCAAGAAGAAGAATGCTGAGGCGCGCTGGTTGCTGCCGATGATCTGCCGTCGCGGCAATATCAGCAAACAGGACATTGGGACGATTCGAATCCTCGACACCACGACCGAATTCGAGATTTCCGTGCAAGCAGCTGATGAATTTGCGTTGCAGATCAAGCGGCCTGACAAGGAAGACAATATCCGGATCGAGGCCTTGCCGGGTGGACCTCAGCGTGAAAACACCTCGACTGAACGGGATTTTCGCAAATCAGCCCCCCGTGACAGCAACGAGGCACCACGCCGCAAGGACAAACGATCGTTTGAAGAGAAGCCGCGATTTGAAGAGAAGTCTCGAGGCAAGGAGCCGCACCAATTCAAGGGCGTGCCGCCATCAAGCAAAAAGCCGAAGCGAAATAAAGCTGCCGAGAATCAGGCTTGGCCAACAGTCGACAGGCCCGCGCTTGGGAAAAAGCCCAAGAAGAAGAAACACCGTCACTAACGACATAACAACGCGTCGGACGATCACTGCGTACAGTGAACGTTCGTCGCGCGCCAGAAGCCGCTAAAAGAACAGCACGTCGTCGGTGCTGTCCTGGGCCGGCGCCGGCTCATTCATCGCAGGCTTCTGAGACAAACCGACGCGCTGGGCAAATTGCTGGTGAACGTCCCGCTCGCTCACCATGGTGTATTGCGCATAGAGATCGTCGAAGATGTATTCGATTGCCGATGCTTCATCGGTGGACAATTTGACCGGGCTTCCGTTCGCCGTTTCCAGTTGCCGTGCAGCCTGCGGAAGGATTGCGGCCTTCCCGCTGAGGACAGACAGCGAAGTCTTGGCATCGGCCATCAGTTCCTCGAACTGTGAACCTTCCCGCACAAGGCGATCCATCAACTGGCTGAGTTGGCCGTTGCCTGCCTCGATCCCATGAATTGCATGCAGGATCGATGGCTCGAGATCCGTCATCTTCGACGAGTCTCCCTCAACGCGCAGCTGTTTGAGGCTTCCGGCGGATCCCTCGATGCTATCAAGAACCGGCTTCAACAGGTCTGCACCTGCCGAGATGTTATCTGCGGTCGCCTTGAGTTCATTCGCGATCACGACAAATGCGCGCCCCTTCGCGCCAAGCTGCGCTGCCTTAAGTCCGGCATTCATGCCGATCAGAATGATATCGACGATGGTCTCGGCCAGGGCTGTAATAGCCGACCGGAATTTCCCCAAGGTCTCCTCAACAACCGATAACGCATCTTCGACCGATTGCATGGAGCTTTCGCACGTGCTGATCAGCGCGGACGCCTGAGCCAACGCCTGTTTCACGGTCGACAGGAACGATGTCATGTCGCCGTCGCCGCCATACAATGAGCGACCGTGACCGACGATCTCCGTCGCATCGGCAACCAACGCTTTTAAGGACCGATCGATATCGCGAATATCGCCATCGAAGCTCGTCGCGGAGCTCTTAAGCTGAGAGGCTTGAAGTTGGCAGATCAAACGGGCCGTTCGGTCATCCACTTGCGCATTGCCGATCGCCGGAACAAGGCTGGGCTCCGAGCCAGCCGCAATTCGCAATCCTCGGCAAATGTGTTCGAGACGCTGCCGGGTGCTGTCACCCGCCTGCAGAGACACGATCGCAACACCGACTGCTTCAGCTATTCTTTTGGTACTCGCACTTGTTAGTTCAGCAAGGCGCACGCTGTCCGCTTGGCGTCCCTGCATCCCCGAATGCGTGGAAATCAGCTCCTCGCTGACCGAGAGAAGCTGAGCATGGTACCGCCCTTCGAAATCGCGCTGACGGCTCAGGGCGACGTTGATGGCGTCCATGAGGCGCTGCTGATCGTCCGTGCAGCCATCGATCGACGCCTGAACAGCTTTTGCAAGCTCAAAGGCTTCCTGAGTGAAATCAAGAAAGCTTTCCTGGCTTGTATCAAGCGCCGCTGCCTCGATCCGCGCGCTGCGCGCGATAATCATGACCATCTGAATCTGCTTGACCAGCGGCTTCAGAACGTTGGATGCCTCATTCGCGCTGGCGCCGATAGCGCCAAGTAACTTGCTTTCCTGTGGCAGCACCTCCGCAAGTCCCGTCAGCTTCGCGGCGATGTCACGAAGCGCCGTCGTCGCGCCTTCGATCTTGGCACCGGACAGCTCGTCGGACAGAAGCGCAAGCCCACCATTGAGATCCTGGAAGATCGCATGACCACGTCCAAGGTGACCCCCGACCTGAGCAAACGTCGTCTCGATCTGGGAAACGACGTCCTCGACCGAAGTGACCGCAGTCATGACATCCGCTGAAGAGCAATTGGACATGGTTTATTAAGCCGCCTGACCGGCATCGTGCCAAAGCATGATCTCTCTGGAGATTTTTGACAGCGACACAATCTTTTCAACTGCGCCGCACGCGATGGCTTCTTTCGGCATGCCGAAGACCACGCAACTTTCCTCGTCTTGAGCGCGTGTTGCCGCGCCAAGTTTACGCATTTCCAGCAGGCCTTTTGCCCCGTCATCACCCATACCGGTCATGATAATGCCGAGCGCATTTTTGCCGGCATACTGTGCCGCCGAACGGAACAGCACGTCAGCCGATGGGCGGTGGCGCGAAACGGGAGGGCCATCCTTGATTGCAATATGATAGCGAACGCCGGTCCGCTGCAGCAGCATATGCCTGCTTCCCGGAGCGATGTATGCGGTTCCGGGCAATACGGGCTCGCCATCCTCCGCTTCCTTGACGTCGATCTCGCAGATGCCGTTGAGCCGCTTCGCAAAAGCTGCGGTGAATCCCTGCGGCATATGCTGAACAATCAGAATGCCGGGACACGCGCGCGGCAAAACCTCCAAAACGTCACGAAGAGATTCCGTTCCGCCCGTCGAGACACCGATACAGACGATACGTTCCGTTTCGGGGCGGGATCGGCCTGCCACCGGCGGTGGCATGATTGCATCGGCCGTCAATTTCGCTTCCACCGGACGCCGCGCCGCGCGCGGCCGGACTCGTGCGCGGGCCGCGGATTTCACCGCATCGCGCAAGCGCCCCGACGACTCCATAAGAGCCTGCCGCGTATCGACGCGAGGTTTCGGAACGATGTCGACCGCACCGGCCTCGAATGCTTCGAACATCAGGTTCGAGCCCTGCTCGGTCAGCGTCGAACAAATGATCACGGGGATTGGGCGCTGCGCCATGATCTTCCGCAAGAATGTCATTCCATCCATGCGCGGCATCTCGATGTCGAGGATGATCACATCCGGCAATTCCTCCTGCAGCCGTTTCGCCGCGGCGAACGGATCGGATACGGCGGCCATCACTTCGATGCCCGGATCTTCGCTCAGAATGCTCGAAAGGATCTGGCGAACCGATGCGGAGTCATCGACGATCAGAACCCGGACCTTTTCCTTCAACATCGATTAGCTCCTGCTCTCGATTTTGAAAATCGTCGGTTGAACCTGCCTGAGGCCAACGGAACCTTGATGGACCATAGACTCCGAATGACCCACCAGAAGATATCCTCCAGGCCGGAGATGGCTACAGAGCCGATCAACCACTTTCCGCTGGGTTGCCTTGTCGAAGTAGATCAATACATTTCGGCAGAAGATAACATCGACATCCCGATCGACCGGATAGGTTGGATCCATCAGGTTCATTCGCATGAAATTGACGGTCCGGCGTAACTCGGGGACAACGCGAACCTCGGAGCTCATTCTTTCACGCGATCGCAGGAAGTAGCGTTTCGCCAGATCTTCCGGGACCGGCGCGATCATCTCCTTCGAATAGATCCCGAGTTTCGCCAAACGCAGCACGCTGGTTGAAATATCTGTTCCAAGAATCCGGAACTGGAAGCGTGACCCGCTTCTCAGCATGTTATCGAGAACAATTGCTGTCGTATATGCTTCCATTCCCGTCGAGCAGGCGGCACTCCAAATTTTGAGATCTTGCGTGCGGCCACGCCGACCCAGAAGTTCATGGACTGCGACGTCGCGAAGAAAATCGAAGTGCGACGGCTCCCGAAAAAAATCCGTCTTATTAGTCGTCACGCAGTCAATGAGGTGAACAAGCTCCGTTTCCAGATATTCACCGTCAAGTAAGCGCTCGGCATACTCGTTGACGCTGGAGTGATTTAGCGCGCGAACGCGTTTTTGCAGCCGTCCTTCAAGCATCAGACGCTTGGCTGGCGGCAGTTTGATTCCAACATGCCCTTCCACCAGTTCGGCAATTGAGCGAAACTGACGGTCGGTCAAACGTGCTACGGATCCGGACATTGCAGCTCGCTTCAATCAGGCTGCGGCAGATTCACTAGGCTCCGATTCCGGAGAAGCGGACATGTCCTGCGTCGCCATAAGGCGTGCGAGATCGAAAATCATGACGAACTTGTCGCCCTTGCGCCCGATGCCGGCGAGATAGTCCGACTTCCAGCGGCCGCCGACGGACGGAGCGGGCTCGATCCGGCTCTCGTCGATATCGGTGACTTCGAACACGCAGTCGGCGACGAAGCCGACCCCCACCAGACGATCCTCCAGCGGCACATCGAGAATGATGATACGGGTCGCCTCGGTCGCGGGCACGGCCGGCAGATCGAGTTTGGTGCGCAGATCGACGATCGGGTAGCCACTGCCGCGCACATCGATCATGCCAAGCAAGAACTCGGGCGCATGGGGCAATTTCGAGATCGGCCGCATGTCGAGGATTTCCCGGACATTTCGGATCGAGATGCCGAAGGTCTCGCCGGCGAGACCGAGCGTCAGATATTGCGCCGTTTCGGCCATGTCGCGCTCCACTCAGGACAGGAGGAAGGCCGGCCTCGCCTCAACAGCGAGGCCGACAAATTAGTCAGCGTTGGAAGTCGGCGTCGCGGTCGTCTTCGCCGTCACCCATCGAGAAGGCAAAGCCGCCCCCGCCACCGCCCGCCACCTTGGCCGCGCGGGCAGGCTTGGCTGCTGGCTTCTTCGCACCGCGCTCAACGGCTGCCATGCTCGCTGCCTTGCCGCGCAGCTGGCTAACGGCCTTATCGATCGCCGCCGCCGGCATGCCACCCCTCTGTGAGCCGTGATCGATCCTGAAGTAGGAGATGGTTGCCTGCAGCTGTTCAGCCTGCGAAGCGAGCTCTTCCGAGGTCGACGACACCTGTTCGGACGCGCTGGCGTTCTGTTGGCCGACCTTGTCGAGCTGCTGGATTGCCTGGTTGATCTGGGACGATCCAACGTCCTGCTCGCGACAGGCCGAGGTAATCTCTTCCACCAGCTCCGCGGTCTTCTTGATGTCCGGCACCAACTTCGACAACATCGTGCCGGCTTCCTGGGCAACCTTAACCGTCTCGGTTGAGAGAGCGCCGATTTCCGCAGCAGCCGCCTGGCTGCGTTCTGCGAGCTTGCGGACCTCAGAGGCAACGACCGCGAAACCCTTGCCGTGTTCACCGGCGCGGGCGGCTTCCACCGCCGCGTTGAGAGCGAGCAGATCGGTCTGCCGCGCGATCTCTTGCACGATGGTGATCTTCTCCGCGATGGTCTGCATGGCCTCGACAGCACGTCCAACCGCTTCGCCGCTGGCTTCCGCATCTTTGGCCGATTGCGCCGCGATCCGTTCCGTCTGGTTGGCGTTGTCGGCGTTCTGCTTCACATTGGCGGCCATCTCTTCCATCGAAGACGAGGCTTCCTCGGCGGACGAGGCCTGCTCGGTCGCGCCCTGAGACAGCTGTTCAGCACTCGCCGACAGCTCCTGGCTGCCAGCCGACACGTTCTGCGCTGCAGTGATCGCCTCCGAGACAACAGAACGAAGACGCTCGACCGTGCCATTCAACGATATCAGTAGATCTCCGACTTCATCGTTACTCGTAACCGAGATCGTTTCAGTGAGATCGCCCTTGGCAACGGAGTCAGCGAGATTGACCGCTCGGCTCAGGTTGCGGCTGATCCCGATTGCGATCCAGAGTGCGGCCACAATGCCGATCAGCGTAGACGCGGCAACGATGCTGATCAAAAGGAGCTTCGCAAAGGCTGCTTCTGCCGCAGCCTCGGTCGTGATTTCCTGCGTCCTCTTTGTGACAAAGACCGTATATTCGTTAAGAATGGCCAGCGCTTCAGCGAGTGCCTGCCGCCCCTCGCCCATGGTCAAGGTCCCGGCTTTCAAATTGCCACCCTCTCCCACGATATCCAGGACGCGGGCGGTCATGGATTTGAGACGATCCCTCGCGCTATCGAGATTTTTGCTCGAAATGCCGAGCGCTGCAAAGACGCCTGAGGCTTTTGCCAATGAATTGTTCGCCAAATCAAGCTGAGTGACGGCAGACTTCCTGTCCGCATCAAGATCGGCAAGAGAGGCAGACGAGAACGTCTCAGCCATATAGCGGAGGGCCGTCGCTACTTCGACACGCACCGCTGCGACCGTTGCAGCCGCATCTCGCGCACCTTCTGCCGTCTTATTCTTCTCGATCTCGGCAGAGACAGCCTCAAGTGCAGCATTGAATTCCTTAACCGCCGCCGCCCCCTCGGATCGCCACACCTGGGTCGCCCGATAATTTGAGTTGAGCGTTCCGAATTTTACGGTCTGATCTTGCAGATCATAGACGCGACCAAGCTTTGACGCGAGACGATCCAGAAACTTCTTGCCGTTTTCGCTCGCCAGTCCGTAAAGCTCTTCCCGAAGCTTGTTAGCTTCAGCTCGGCGCTCGTTTAGGCCCTTTGTAAAATCCTCAATTTCCTTGGCATCGCTAGCAAGAACGATATTCTTTTCTAATAGAGCCTGCCCCTGTATGCGATCCTGGAAAGCGCCCAATCTTTCCGCGATGAGAGCTTGTCGAGCCAACATCTCTTCAGAGACTGTCAAGGTGGTGAGCTTGTCGTAGGCGATCCCGCCGGCGACCATTGACAACACAATCACAGCGCCAAAAGTCGTGGCGAGCTTTGCTTTAATAGTGAAGCGCATTTTAAAACCCTGCCCCTATAGATCAATTAAGAATACGTTCGAGATTCGGAACGATGACGAATTCCTGACGCCACTTGGTGATGAACGAGATGAACTCAGGCTTCCACTGCATGCCGACACGAGGCGTCTGCTGGACATCTGCCCTGGAGATTTCCGTGACCTCGTAGACCCTGTCGGCAATAATGCCGACCAATACCGGATCGCCGCCAATCATGATTTCGATCACCACGATTCGGGTCTCTGCGGAGCTATCCTTCAAAGGCATACCGAAGCGGATGCGCAGATCAGCCAGCGGAATGACGTTACCGCGCACGTTGATGACGCTTGGCAAGAACGGGCGGGCACCCGCCACTTTCGTCGCCGGCACCGGGTCAATGATCTCCCGCACCAACTCAGCGTCGAGCGCGAACATCTCCTCGCCGAGCCCGACCATGACCACCTGCATCAGCGCATTGTCGTGGCCCGCAATTGTCGCGCTGGTTTCGGATTGCTGCAAATTCATCACGCGGCCTCGTTGACTTGGCTCGATTGTGCGTGCGCCACCAGCTGCGCAACATCGAGAATAAGTGCCGCAGAGCCATCGCCAAGGATGGTCGCGCCGGAGAACATCGTCACTTCCGAATGGAGTTTCGAAAGCGACTTGATGACGGTCTGATGATTTCCGATGAT
>Ga0247779_1001081_pt1 | contig 13820 bp, 11 predicted proteins | sample UWRJL221509R5_FD_179925 | JGI IMG/M metagenome (GOLD analysis project Ga0247779, IMG submission 179925) | Plant litter microbial communities from Arlington Agricultural Research Station in Wisconsin, United States - UWRJ-L221-509R-5 | ecosystem: Environmental > Terrestrial > Plant litter >...
TCTCGCTGCTCAAGTCAAGCCAGTGATGAAAGCCCATGGGTTCTCTGTCAATAGCTTCGAAGAGGTACAACAATCTCTGATAAATGACGCGTATATTAAATGTCGTTGGTTGAATTTTTGTAGTACGAGTATAATCGAGTATTTGCAGGGAGGAACTGGAACAACGGCGAGACTGTGGGTATGGTGGAAACGAATGCATGTGCCAAGAACTTCTGCTAAATGTTATTTTCACTCCTTCTCAGAACTTGTCTTGAGGCGTCCTGATGGCTCATTCTATCCGACTTACTGGCTTATGAGTACTCTTTGCCATGAAGTACGTTGTTGTTTCATGCTGCGCAGGGATGAATTTCTTATAATGCGGTCGAGCAGCTGGCTCATATCAAGGTGTGTTACCGGCCTATCGTCTTACTGCCAACAGAAACTAAAATTGTATCAGCACATGAATCATGGGCGCGACTTTCAAGCTCTTTGGTCACGTCTCAGAGTAGAAGTCCGTCAACTGCAAGACAGAGGCTATTATGGAGATGGTACGCTCATATTTATAGCCACATAACCAATTTTAATCATCGTCCAGGTTACTGGTCATCTGGACAAAGACTTCGCGACTCTACGCGCATCGTGAATGATATTCTAGGGACGGATGACATTCCTGAGCATTTAGTGTGTCCCTACGCATCTAAGCGTCTTTATGCAATTAACATGCGATCCCATAGTGTGGGGGTGCTCAAAGCCGAACACGGCCAACTTCACGTCGTCGTCGATACATGCCCAGGGGTAAGAGACGCGAAGTAGTGCCATCTCTCCATACAGGAGCTCAGACAGCTCGGAAACGCAAGCCGGGCGCCCGTGTCACTTCTAAGTATGCATTCGCTGGGGAGGGCACGACACTTGCCAGCAGCAGTGACAAAGGAACGGGCTTTGGTAAACAAGCTTCTAGGTATGATTTTCAAGTAAATCTGTGATTTGGCTTATTCACTAATGTATGACCTTTTATAGCAAGCGCGCGAGAGAAGAAAGAGCAAAAGCCGTTGAAGAAAGATTAGCAAGATTGCAAAGTGGTCCACAAGGTTCAGAAGTAACATCAACTTTTCAATTGATATTTTCTAAGCAACTCTTCCAGAAATAAAAGACGAAGACTCGGACGAAGAGCAAGAGGAATTTATTCCTGAAACGGACGCGGAACGCAGACAAGCCCTCCTCGACGCGACACAATCTGACGATGCACCTCAGGACTCAGATCCCGGATTTTCCTGGACACAATTCAAGGACGATTTTAACTTTGAAGGAGTAGCATCCCCGCGACCAGGCAAGTCGAAAGGAGCCTCTTCTGATGTAATCGAGTTTTCTTCTGAGGACGAAGACACTGCGTCTTGCAATATTCCCGTAGCTTCAGGTTCAGTATCCACTATCGGCGCTCTTGAAACTTCCAACAAAGGAAAGAGAAAAGCCTCAACGCCAGCCGCCGAAAAACCCCGACTTTCGAAGAAGTCGGACCTAGGTCTGGGTGAAATGGTACAAACAGAGATCGATTTTAGAAAGAAAGAGTCTCTTGGAATGGCTTCTATAAAAGGCGGAGGGCGTACGTTAGGCTCTGGACCTAGTCCTTATCTCAACCTGCTTTCCAATAATGCGAGACAAACTCAAGCTCAAGCTCAACCTTCATCACAACAAGAGATATGGAATTGTCTTGTATGTACTCTGTAAGTGCATGCCATAATGCATGGTGAAGTTGTCAATTTGAATCTCACCGCTGCATATCAGAGAAAACCAACCCAATAATCAGTCATGCTTAGCATGCGGCACGCTACGGAATGCAAAGAAGTGGGGAGGGACAGCTTGATCTTATAGGAACACTTCCAAGTCCACCTTCAAGCACGATGATATACGTTTCCTTTCTTTCATATAGCTCGATACCCGGAATTGTAAAAACACACTTCTCGTATGATTCATATTGTACAGTACAATTACGAAATTGACAGACATTGAATGACAGAGAAGGGGGTATATAGTATTTAATAATAAGGAATAAAAAACAACACAATGACACTAGATGTTGTTGCAGGCATGGGCTATTGCGTGGTGGAATGGAGATTATCCAGCTCTACAGAGAAAAAACCTCAACATTCCAACAGATCAACAGGGTTGTCTGCATAGTGAAATAAATCTCCAGAGATCTGAATCGAACAAAACCTAAGCATGGTACTAAATCCACCAATCATCATCCCACAGTCAAGGGATAAATTCATCATTACCAACAAGAAAGAAGAAAGAACTGAGCAACGGGACGGTGCTCATGCAACACATGGCCTCATTAAAAGGCTGGCGTGCATGACTGAAGAGGGGTATCATTAGAACAGCATAATAGCTGCGACCAACCCGGCGAGTGCCAAGAGAGGGGAGCTGGCTTGACGAACTGTGATCGCACCGCTGGAGAATGGGTTGCTTCCGGCATTAGCGGCACCGACGGGGTTGATGTTGCCAGTATCAGATTCGCCAGATGAATCACTCGAGCTTGTGCTAGAGGAGGCAAAGGACTGAACCGGGGCGGCAGCGCTGGAGAACGAAGGAGTGACTGCAGAGGAAGAAGAGACACTGCCGCTGGTTCCGAGGCAAGATGAGTCGGTATTTGCGCCGACAGTGATCTAAATTTTATTTTAAGGAAGGGTGCACGACAAAATGGTCTGCGGTACACACCGTTTTACTCCATGCTTCTTGATCGTCAGCATCAACTAGCGACAATTGGACTTGGGTGCCAGCTTGGAGGTTGGCCTTCCAGGTAATGGAAGTCTTGTTGAAGTCGCCAACTTCAACGCTATAGAAGAAGAATAAAAAGCCACTCAATAACTCACAGCAAGATAAACTCACAGGGCATCACCGCAAGGGTCAGAGGCCTTGACAACAATGAGATTGTAGGGTGCTTTGGTGGCTTCCCATGAGATCTTTGCTTCTTTACACTAGAAATTTGATGAATTTGTGAACGGGACTCCAAGGTTACTCGTAGAATAACAAGTACCTGAGTAAGTTCTGGAGAGCTAATTGCGAAATCCGCAAAGACACCTTGGATGGCGGGGGCGACAAAGAGAGCGACTGTAAAGAGTGTGGAGAACATTCTGGTAGCTGTAAGAGTCTCGGGCGTTATAAAGGAGAGGGACACGGGGGGAACGCGCGAAAGAGGGGAGGCGTAGAAATGTTGGTGAGGAAAAGGAATGGGGTCAAAAGGATTTCATCAAGCCCTTAGGCACGACGACCTACAAACAAACCACAACAACCAACCAGTTATGTCCAAACGGCAACAATTCAGAACAATGGATCAAGCAACAACCAACTTGGCATTATAACACCCTCGATATATCCTATCTACATAAATATAGCCTTCGTCGTCAGGTCTCAGTCAACAATTCGCATGTATATCCAGCTACAATTTGGACTCTGTCTTTCCTTTGAACGACGCTAGCATCGACCTCTTCGTGATCCTGCAAGAAATTCGAACAGATAAAAGTTTAGTCGTCATGGTCACCAGCCACAATTATCTGAGACCGTCTTGGAACTCACCCAGAGTGCGCGATGATCGATGGTGTTTTTCTTGGACCTTCGACCGCGACTCGTTCAGTGATGGGAACATAGTCGCGCTTACTTGCCCCGACGTATATCTGGTGGCGCCCGTATGGCATCAGCGGCCTTGACGGGATCTGAAAATGAAACGAGTAATACCTGGCGCGGTCTCCATATTTTCACACCGCCTTCTTGCAGCATCATCTTTCGTGAAGAGTGGTGATCAGCATGACCCAAAACGCTCAATGCAGATCACTTACTTGCCGCCAGTGCGCAAGCCACCCTACAACTCGTGGTACCGCAAAAAGAACGGGGAAGAAATCAAGCGGGAAACCTACATGCCTCTTAGTCATTGTTGCCAAAGATAGGACAGTATCTTGTGATTTAATCTTACCCATTGCACGGTATATTAGACCGCTATGGGATTAATCAGTGAACTATTCATCACATATTCATTGTGACTCTACCTCCTGTATAAATTATCAGCGCACGCCAAACATTGGCGGAATGGAGGAACTCACCAAAAATCAACATTAGGCGCCAATCTCCTTTTGACGAAGTATTCATCTTTCATGGCAGCTTCATGCAAAGCCATGGCGGTTTCGAGAAGTTCGTCTTTTCCGGTGCTATGTGCATAATGCTCAGATGACGGTGGATGGAATCGTTAACAGAAGGAACTCACATCTTGAAGACTTCGTCGGCAGTTTTGCGGACGATGAAAGACCGCGGGTCAGACTACAGAAATGTGACCATTGTCAACATACTTCTTAGAGTTTGAAAATAGGCCACTCACCGTCTTATACACGCGATGACCGAAACCAGAGAGGACCTTCTCCCGCTTCTTCACCGCTTCTATGAAAGCAGGAACGTTCTCTGGCCTTAGGGAAGAAAGTGAGATCGTCTTTACCTTCCAACTACTGACAGGGCCAACTTACTTTCCGATTGATATAAGCATACGAATAACTGCTTCATTTGCACCGCCTGTAAGTTATCTGTTCAATATCTTGCTTATATTCTTAACAACTATGATTGCTGACCATGTAATGGTCCACTAGAAACTGGACTTTGAGACTTTGAAACATATTCATGGAAAGATCACTCACTATAAAGATGCGCATCCGGCCCTTCAAAGGAAGATAAGAAAACTCATACAGATCAAAAAGAATTCAAACTAACGCGATAGCTGAGTAAGGGTCTACCAGCGAGCTTCCAGTTTGCAGTACAGTCGTAGCTGAAGCGTTCAATTCGTGATCAGCATGGATCAAAAAGAGAACGTCCAAAGCCTTTTCAAAAACGGGATTAGGGGTATAATTTTCTTCGCCTAAATGGTCCATTTGATACAAGAAGCTGCAGAAGTCTCAACCCGTGTTGAAACGGTCTTTCCAATGATATGCACTTACGATCCGGTGTAACTTAATCCGTTGGGTGGAGTAACAAAGTCCCTTCCTTGACGAACACGGTATGCCATACTAGATTTTTATAAGCACGAGAATTTGCCCGAAAATTATTGCCATATCACTTACGCAGCAAGTGTTGTTGCCTTTCCAATTAATCTGTATATTTGTTTATCCATGATGGCAAGTGATGCTGGATCTCCCTTGGTATAGAGGCTTTGACCTATGAATGAATAGATGTTTAAATACACCAAATGCGGGATAATGGAAGTGATGAACCTTGCAGAGATGGATTAGCTTCGCCATAATAGGAACCAAGATACGCAAATGCGCTGGTTAGAATCGCCATAGGATGTGCATCATATCTAGTTAGAAACCCAGGATTCAAGTAAACTCATAATTCTTCGGAGAAACAAGAAGTCATACCTGAACGAGCGACAAAATTGCTCTGCATCAGAATGGATGACGCCGTGATGAAGGATCTCTGCTTCGAAGACTTTCAGCTGGGTATTAGATGGAAGAGACCCATAAATAAGGAGATATGCCGTTTCAAGATGCGTAGAGTGAAGAGCAAGCTGCTCGATAGGATAACCTCTGAAATGTATGTTAGAGATATTTGTGTATGCCGAACTATTATGGTTACCGGTATCGTAGAACTGATTTATTGTCAGAAATAAGGCAAAGATGCCAGATATAATGACATTGGCGTACCTCCAGCTTCTCCGTCGATGTAAGTAATTTGACTTTGTATTACGGCGGTATTCAAAAACCCCCTATCCAATACACGCAGACCTCTTTCTGTTTCGTTTTCTTCCCTTTCTCCAGGAGTCGACGAAGCTTTCATAGATTTGAAAACTGTGGCAGATATACTATTATCGACAATTCTATAGCCGAGCGATCGTGTTGAGTGGAAGTCGCTTCATGAGGCAATTGAGTAAAACCCACGGAACGTCATACACTTTCCCAGTTCGATTATCCCTCACGGTCAAGCTATTACTGGCTCCTGCAGAATCTGTTGGTCGTCCCATGTTTGCGACGGGTATTGTAAGAGATGAAGATGAAGAGACAAGGAGTATTGTTGGTCAAGTAAAGGACTCGGAGGGCAGCATCCTCTGTATATACAGACGTCACTACGGGTCAACGGGTTTGAAATTGCGGCCGGCGGAAAAGGCCGAAAACCACTGGGGTATCTTGCAATCACATGTTATTCCTGTGGCTCTTCCTGAAGTTCTTCTGTTGCACTGCAATCATCATAGACTTTCAACATGTCCATCGAGCTCGGGTCTTGATTGCAACGCCTGAAGGAAAGCTAACCGAGATGAACGTTGTCGTCACTTGAGCTGCCGTGGATTATATCTGCCTGCGGATCCAAAGGGAACAAACATATCATGGCTTTACTTGTATATCTGGGTCCTTGCTACCCAACGTCAATTTTGCGCATGGGACTAGATTAAATCATGCCAGACTTGTCGAGTTATTCTCAGCTTTCCGACTATTTCGCCGTTTGACAAAGGTGTGATGTTTGTCGAATACTCGTTGACTACACTGATAACTACTAGTACATAGGGCAACTGAAATGTGCATCGCCATTGCGTCTTGATTTTATTCAGCGTTCTGTATATCCGTCTTCCTGAAACCAAATAGGATTCAATCTTTAGAAAAACACGTATTTTGAACATAGTTCCAGGACCGGACTCCACGCAGTTGCTGAACACCGAAAGAGGAGCCTGTCGCAAATGATCTGGTATACAGCCGTTTGTACAGAAGGGTTAAGCGCTGGTGCACGCATATGAATAATCGACAATTCCTCTTTATTACATACATAGGTGCCTGAACTCCAACGGCAAAGGGTGTGGGTTCAGGTGGGTTTCCTTGTCTGTTTGTACACACCTTATCCACCTGATTCCGCTTATATCTTTGAATGATGGCAGCCGTGTCCTGTCTACGTATTATATTCTCAACATCAAACCACGTTCGATTATTGCAAGGAAGAAATTACGAAAATCAAATTCTCAGTCGTCAAGCATTTTGTTCACGGTGCATCAGATTTTGGGAAATTTTGAGATGGATATCGATATCTCGAGAATATGTGTTTTTTCAAGGTCCCGTGGAAACTTACAGAGGGCAAACGTGCGTCGAGCTGTAAGTACTTACCACAGGATGCCAAAGATAACGTAGAGACACTATTCGGGCCTTGGAATGGACAGCACCGCTGTTTGTGCAAGACCCTCGACACTGCGAACCTGTACTATATGTGTAGGTCCCTAGTATACAAATCTTACCCCTTCTGGTTATGGCCTCTCGATTTACGGAGGTAATGATGCATGCGTTCATTCTCCTATAAATAACGAGTAATGAGGATCGTGAAAAGAAGACCCTCGCGCCCACGTCCACTTCGGCACTCCTACGGTCTACGTTCACTGGTGAAAAATGACGACGTCCTTTAAAGAGCGAATCAAGAGCGTTTCCCTCATTTTTGCGTGAGTTCTTTACTGTTTAGCTTTATCATATGTATACTTTTCTGATTCATGTGTATCATATAGGTGTGGGACAGCTTTGTTTTCCGATGGTAAACTTACGGTTACTACTCATATAATTCCTTTTGAGTTAATGAACGTCCGCAGGTTATGCGAACGGCATTATCGGAAGTGGTATGTTTTCCCTCCTTTATACTCCCTTCATTATTAGCAATAATAAAACCAATCTACTTCAGTGAATACTCGTCAGTGGAGTGTTTATCGGCTCGCATAAATAAGACTCCTCATAAAGTAAATATCTTCAGTGCTGACAAGAGTTTACGGACCGGACCAACTGCAGAATCGCGACTATAGTACGACGTTGAGCAGTCTCGGGTTTGCTGGTACAGTGGTTGGGATGTTATCGTTTGGTAAGTTTAGTGATAAGCAATTACTTGTATCATTTCTTATCACATCGGACAGGTTACCTCTCCGACAAAATGGGCAGGAAGTTCGGCATGGTCTGTCCTATTTCTTTATTCAAAGGAAAAGAAGATCAACTAATTGAACTCAGATGTCTGCTACGGGCATTGTTGCATTGTTTTCTCTCTTGTCGGCTGCTTCCTCAGGCGCTCACGGCAGTGTCGGAGGCTTATTGAGCATGCTAAGTGCGATGCGGTAGGTTCATCCGTACCATTTTGTGAAATATCTTTGAATATACGTTGACTGTGCATGCAGCTTTCTCCTTGGTATTGGTATTGGCGCCGAATATCCGTGTGGATCTGTTTCTGCGTCAGAACAATCGGAGGAGCCTGGCATTTCCAAAAAAGCGCAACATCGTTGGTTCGCTCTGGCCACGAGTCAGTTCCCAGTGTGGCTACTGTCCAATACTTTCATATTAACCCTACCTCCTGTGCAGACACTATGATTGACTTTGGTTTTGTGGTGGCCGCTTTTGTGCCGCTAGTTCTTTTCTGGATGTATGTTATATCGTCTATCTACCATCGACGTTACTTGACAAATTTAATTTCAGCTTTGGTAACGATCATCTTCGAGCAGTTTGGCGTCTTTCCCTTGGCCTTGGTGTCATACCAGCATTGGCTGTCTTTATCTGGCGCTTGAACATGGATGAACCAGCTCGCTATAGGAAGGATTCCATGAAGCATGCTCGTATTCCATATCTTTTAGTTCTGCGTCGATATGGAGGTCGATTGGCAGCCATTTCCTTTACATGGTTCTTATATGACTTCATCGTGTTAGTATTTTTGAGCTTTTAACACATCGCGCTATCCACTAACAAACGCATATATCCAGGTATCCTGTAAGTACTGGTCCTAAAAATTCGAAGCATAATAATCTGATGATCAATGAAGTTCAGCTTGTATTCGTCAATTATCCTCGATCGGTGCGTTCTAAGTTCTGAATGCAGGATGCCCATCATCTTACAAGGGACTGCAGCGTCACAGGAGGATCCACCTCGCTTACCGTTGTTTTTGGTTGGAACGTTGTCATCAAGTAAGCAACAGCATCTATAACTCTTCTATAGAACGTCTCTTTACACTCTGAATAGTCTGTTCTACATGCCAGGTACTCTCATTGGTGCTTTTACTGTTGATTACCTTGGCCCGAAATACACGATGGTCTGTATATTGCTGCTAAACGTCAGCCAGGTAGCTGATTTCATTCCTTATAGATCGCCGGATTGCTCATGCAAGCGATAGTTGGGTTTATTATGAGTGGATTATACACAAAGTAATGCATTGTCCTTTTCGTGTTGGCCAATTGGTTGACCATATTGCAGACTTACTGATCATATCGCCGCGTTTGCTGTAAGCTAAGCCATATAACTCTTCTATCTTGATTCTAAATGGTTCCAGGTCGTTTATGGTATATTCCTGAGTTTCGGCGAATTTGGTATGTGTTACTTTTGAATGTCAAGCATTTGATTTTCATGAGTCATCGACGTCCAGGTCCCGGTAATTGCCTTGGGCTCCTTGCCAGTAAGTCGAGTCCGACCGCAGTTCGTGGTCAATTCTATGGACTAGCTGCTGCTGTTGGAAAGGTTGGTGCCTTTGTTGGCACGTGGGGTAGGGTTTATTAATCCTCATCTTCATAACGTATTGACCAGTTCTCCTAGCTTTCCCCCCAATGATAAAAGGTGGGCCTTAAAAATAAACTGCGTTCATCGAGATGACTGACGAACTATTGTACAGCGTTTGGCGGAGATCAGACTGCAAGAGGAAATACAGGGCCATTCTGGGTTGGCAGTGGTATGATTCATTCTTCATTGTATTGCTTTGCATTGTGAACACACGACTGTTAGGTTTGGCTGTCCTCAGTGCTCTGATTACACTCGTCTTTATCCGCCCGCTCACGAATGATGGCATGGAAGTTGAAGACCGCAAGGTGAGCCTCAGTTGAATAGGGATTTTATGTGACTCTTAAGAGAGCCTCTTCAGTTCCGAGAATATTTGGAAGCGCACGGATACGATACTACGGCTATGGGTTTGCCTGGATCGAATACCCAAGTATCGTCCATGGAAGAAACAGAGAAGGAATTGACGGTGTGATCATCGTTACACAGAGAACGACGCACAAATGCAATAATGAATTTATACCTTTACGACCAGCCTGATGGGTACACCCATCAGCAGTTATTTTCTATATGATCTTGTACAATGTCCGAATGAAATGTGTTCATTAATAGTCGTATTCACATATGGTTGAAAGTTCAAAGTTCCATAGACCCGCCTCCGGATCCCTTCTTCTTTGCAAGTTCATTTCTACGAAGGTTGTTAGAAATAGTCGACATTAATCTGGATTACGCGTACCGCAACTGGACACTGAATTCATCTTCAATATCGTCATCGTCCCAGTTATCCTCCCATAGCTTATCTCCACCTGATTTGGCTGCACCAGGAGCTGCGCCACCTAAATGAGCAAGGTCTGTCTTGGAGTCGTCCCAATCTAAACAAGAGGGTTGGCGCTGCATGATGATGAAAGAGTTGGTTTCAAACCTACCTGCTACTGGAAACTCCTCAAATTCGTCATCTTCCTCGAGAACGCCAAGATGTGGTTGAGATTCCTGCTTTGTTTCCTCTGTAACTTTTGAGGATTGCTCTGTCGGTTTTGAGTTTGATGAAGAAGACATTGATAGATCGTGGTGGTTAATGAGAAGTAGTTGTGGTGGAGGTCTGAAAGTGACGCGTCGATCACGCGTTGTGGGAACAGCCTGCCATTTTTGGTTGCTGCTTTATTTAAATCTCTCAACCTGGTTAAGTTCTGTCAAATTGTTAAGGGAAAGCAATAACTACGGATTTGCATAGAGGGGAAAAGTAGTCCACAGAAGAGAGTGTAAGCTAAAGGTATGATGGCATTCTGGAAAATCCAACAAGTTATTTTGTAAAACGTGCAAACACTGTAGGATCTCTGGATCCTGAGGCCTGAACCTTAGTCAAAGCGAAAAAGAGAAAAATTAAAGAGCGTTTTCTGGTACTTAAACTAAAAGGTATCAATAACTTGGGAGTCTAATTCCTTCCTAGCAACTGATCACCCCTGCTTCAGTTTATTTATCGTTATCACCGGGTATTTCTTGAATTTCATCAGGTATATCAGCAACGCTCGGTTCAAGCGGTTTCGTGATTGAGACAGACTCGAGAAGATTGACGATGTCTTCAAGTTCGTCCTTGCTTTCTTGATGAGCCTCGGGTATAGGTATATCTACATCTTCTTCAGTGGCACTGTTTTCCTCCGTTACTTCATGTTCTGCCTCAGGAGTGGGTGATGGGGACTTCGGTGTTGGTGCATTCTCGTCAGAATCCCCCACACTTTGTTTCTCTTCGGTTTCAATATGCTCTTCGATTTTTTCAGCATCCTGTTCTTCGACCTTCAAATCTTGATCGTGAACTTCCCCGGACCCTGCAGAAGTGGTTGCCTGGGCATCCTCTGGTTCAGCCTCAGGTCCCCTTGCCGACCCTTCAGAAGGCTCTCCAATCGAACCAGATGTGACTTCTGAGGTTTCAGATGTTGTACTAGGAATCACCTCCTCAGCGCTATCGGCGACTTTCTCTTCCTTGTCAGCGAGTGCGACAACTGTGAGACCAACTGCGGCAACAGAGGCCACGACGGCGGCTCCAGTTGCTGCCTTTGCCACAGCTGGCTCCTTTTTCCTCTTTTCGGGAGTGGCAGCCACTTTGGATTTGGTGGCAGATAAACGCGGTGCTGTAGGTGTTGGACGGGCCGGGGTCGTCGGTTGGGCAGAGGCCACTCTGGCTTTAGATGCCGCAGTAGGTTTGCTGAGTCGATCAACAGAGCTACTGCTGATCCCAGCCTTCTTTGGAGGCGATGGGACAGGAGGAGGAGCGTTCCTCGAGCGAGCGAGCGAGGCTGCAGTAGGTGCAAACAGGCCAGTGGATGGTGTTTTCGGACGCGCAGCAGACGTTGGTGTCTTCGATCCAGAGACGTCAGGACGCGTAGTTGCCCTGATAGAAGTAGAAGATGTTTTGGCAACAGGCTTCTTCGCGGCGCTCGATGCTACAGATTGACCGGTGTGTTGTGGCTTAAGAGCCTTGGGTGTCATAGGAATTACTGGAGGCTTCGTCGTAGAAGACTTTGTGGTTGTCTTTGCCAATGGAGTCTTTGGCACACCCGCAGCTAGTGCTTTAGATGATGTAGTAGTAGTTGGCTTGCCAGCAGTGACTTTAGCGGCATTGGATGTTCGTGGGGTAGCTGGTGTGGTGAATTTATGTGCAACTCGTGGTGTAGGCGTTGCCATACTGGCTTGATCTTGTTCAGGTGTGGCAGAGGCTGCATCGGGTTCCATATCGACTTGAGAAGGTGGGATGTCCTTTCTCCAATTCTCTAAGAAAGAATTTGGCTCACCCTTGATTTGCCTCTGCGAAGCGTTCAGTGCTTTCGCAGTAAGAGGAACTTCGGCTTCTCCCGTGGGTGGACTAGAAGCTTCTTTCGACCACTTAGTATTAGAACTAAGCTCGGACCCAGCAGACGTGGATTGAGTAATCAGGGCTGGGGGGAGATGTCGAGAGGGCGGCCCCAAAGGTTTCTCCGTATCAGCTACCGATTTTGGAGGCCATTCTCGCTTTTCTTTAACCTCCTCCCGTACAGAGTCACCAGTTATATGCGATACTACGCTAGAACTGCGCGATGGAGAACTGGCTGATATTTGAGAAAGACGCTTGGTTTGTGTTTCGAATCTGCCAATGAGGTTGGCTACACTCTGTCGTGGGCGTTCATCTGGTAATGGCCTGTCATTGTCGATGAAATCACGGACATGAGCTGATCAAGCGAATATACTTACATCTGCGGCCCTGACACAAAGAAAAGAAGAGACAGAGACGAACAGCAGGCTTGGAATTGAAGGTATAAAATCAAGCGATAAGTAAAGGAAGAAGGGAGTGGTTGAAAGATGGTCGTACTAAATTAGGTAACACTGTTGTGAGGTGTCTGCTATTCCTTACGAGGCTCGTTGCCAAGGTTGCTGTTCAACCGGGTCAATTTGCATTCGTTCAGTAATAGGTACACTGGTCTGTATATGCTACTCAGGCTGTCCATCCTTTGACAATATCTATCAATTTCCCCATGCTTTCTCCATGCCAGAAATGTGATGCATCTACAACCTCCTCAATTTTCACATTATTTTCTCCTTCAAATTCGGAGACCCAAGTGCTATATTTTGACCGCGAGGTGAACTCATCGCAATCTCCAAAAATGATCAGTACATTGGAATCCGGCTGGCACACAAGTTCCTTCAATGTATTGGTGTACGTGGAGGAGTTAAAAAGGGTGAGCCAGCCTCGCGGCCCCAGGGGGTATGATAGAAGGATGTGCGAAGTGTTCACTGAGGGAATGAGAGGGTGCAATGAAGCTATAAGAGAGCCATGCGAGTACCCCTACGAAACAGAGTCCGAGAAATTAGAGATTAGAGCGATTCACTGAGAACAGCTTACAAAAATGACCACGTCCCGAATGTCAGATATCAAGGCTATGGCCCATTGGACTAGAGCTTCTAGATCTTTTCCTTCACTGATACCAGTAAGAGATGCCCATCCTGTAGATTTTCCTACACCTCTTGAATTATACCTGACGACATGATATCCTTGAGAGAGCAGTGGTTCGATGAAGGATGCAAGTACCCTGTGGAAGCGGAATAAGAAACTACCATGGATGAGGATTGGTGAAACGCGTACGGGTCTTCTTTTCTTCCACCAAGCCATGACCATGGATGTAACAGCACTGCAAGTTTGTTGTATTCTCCTGGGTTCACAGTAGAAGGGCGCCAAAGGTCAGTTTGTAATGATATTCCCGTAGGAAGAGAAACTAATCGAGATTCTGAAGGAGGAAAAGAGTCGGACATGCTGCCAAGCTAAAAGAGCAAAGATATTGGATCAAGTCACAAGTT
>Ga0247779_1001082_pt1 | contig 13808 bp, 16 predicted proteins | sample UWRJL221509R5_FD_179925 | JGI IMG/M metagenome (GOLD analysis project Ga0247779, IMG submission 179925) | Plant litter microbial communities from Arlington Agricultural Research Station in Wisconsin, United States - UWRJ-L221-509R-5 | ecosystem: Environmental > Terrestrial > Plant litter >...
TGCAACTATCAATAGATGAAACAGGAGGCAATGATAGACGTGGGAGCGAGTACTAAGAATAGATAGGCTGTGTCTAGAATGTCCGTAAGGGGTTAGATAACGGATAGGGGTGGACACCAACATGTGCTCTGACAGTAGATTCCACTGGATTCCTTTGGATTCTAGAGCCTGGGGGGGGCACAGTAAAGTATTCCTGTAGTTCTGATATACAGCTAAAAATACAGGTTACCTGTATTTTTTACCCTTCGGTCATACCAAATATAGCAAAGCTGATGCCTTTAAAATACATGTTACGTGTATTTTTTTAGCTGTATGTGGCAAATACAGCAATCAAAGCCTGAAGCACCGCTGGCGGCAATACCTGTTTGTTGTAAAAACAGTATCAGGAAATATGTAGCATGTATCTGATACATATTTCGCCAACAAATAGGTGCTCAGGCTTCCTATATGTGGAAACCTCAATGGCTGTTTGATGGCAATATAGCCCAAAAATATATGATATCTATTTTACTTCCAAACAGGTCAGCAAAACAGGTATCGGTCATACTATATATAGAAAGCCCGAGTACCTACATGTTGGCAAAATAGGTATCAGATACATGCTACATATTTCCTGATACTGTTTTGAGGACAAATAGGTGTTGCTGCCAGCAGTGAAGTGATACCAACTAATCAGGACCCTTACATCAGGAAAAATACCTTAGATCTAAGGATCCTCAAAGAGTCCCTAGGGCGTCATAAGGCAGTCAAGGCTCTCAAGGCAGTCAAGGCTTTAAAATAGCCCTGGGGCTTCAGTCTACTAAATATTTTTGGACTTATGGCACGCTAAGATGCCTAAAATAGGCAAGCGTTTTGGGTCAGTCTTGTAAGCGTCAAAGTTGGTAGCTAGATGTATTGAATTCCAGACTACTGTAACTGATTTGTTAGACTCTTATACTCATGGTCACAAAAAGTGATCACGGATTATGTAATTGAGCTATTTTTGATCTTGTTGTCTTTAAGTACAAAAGTCATAGACAATGGTCAGATGGCAATGTGATCATCTGGTTTCCGGTGTATACATAGAATATAACATACCCAATATATGCTAAAGACCAATAAAAGCTGGGACTTTCCGGAGACTTGAAAAAGACATAACTTCATAAAGCATGCTAAAAATGTATCTGCCAATGTCAGTGGTAAGGAGTTTGTCCTTCCAACTCCTAAAAAGCAGCAACAGACTGTTTGTAGGCTATCAACTACTAAGTCACGGAAATTTATTATTCACATAATTTTTTCAATCCCTTGTGATGCGGTATTGACAAAGGAATGGTCTAAGAAATTAATTACTGTGTTATGTAATAAATTAATCGAACTTGTATTGTATTCTGACTCTGCTGGTCAACTGCTAGAGGATAGTTTGACTGATTTTTTGATGAAAGGATGTAATTATTATAGTCAGTTTTGATTTGAGCAAAAAAATGTATCATATCCATTGAAGTAAGAAGACAACACCTTGAGTCAGGGATTACGGAATTTCAAAGCCTTACCACCCTCCCAGGTCTCAGGACTGTCCTCCCATTGATCATGTAAAAAATTGATAAAAAATTATTATACAGTCACCGATACACCCTTTCCTTGATGCTGATGATTTAAACTACTTGTTTCTGCTGCATGGGACCAGCTCAACTGTCCATGACATTGTCAAGGACATTTCTGGCTTACCCAACAGAGTTGTGTCAATTGCTCACTCTTGGGGAGGTCACACTGAATATGAATTTTGTATTTCTGTTAAGTACTATATTGAGTACATATATACCAGAAATCTAATTTCTACGTTGTGATCTAAGCGTTGAAGATGACTTTTAGATTCGATGGGACGAGGTCAAAAATAGTGGGATTACATAATCTGTGATCACTTTTTGTGACCACGAGTATATCATATAATATACTCTTGCTTAACATTTAGCCTTTGAGTATGTATTGGTGGCTATGACATTTAATCAATTGAGAACAATACTTGGAGACTTCAAACTGTCTTGGCGATGGAATCAATCATGAAGGATTTTTAGGATGACTATAACCTCAGACAGGCATGTCTTGGAGCCTATAATCTGTAAAACAGATGTGTGGGTCGTTGAAATGCTTGGATTTGTCTATACGGTCTGCAAATGTCTTTGGATGGCTTATTTTGTCTTGGAGGCTGATATGCATTGAATAGACATAATTTTATCAAATTAATTATAAACGTAGATACCAAGAGAGATCACATAGAACTAGGAAGCAGTGTTGAAAAAGGATTAAATAGACATAGAAGAAGTAACAGAGGCTGAGGTAATAGATGGTACAATAGCAGTGGAAACAGTGACAGAAGAGGTGTTGGCAGTTGAAGCTGCTTGCAGCATTGTCTCTCTTTCCTGCATGGCGGGTTGGGCCTGGCAAGCTTGGGCCAATTTTGCTGAGTTCTCTAAAAATGCCAAATCAACCCCCTCAAACTCATTGAGAGAGAACCTATTCCAGTGCCGGTGGATATCTGCTGACTAAAGGGGTGTCAGTTGTATCCGATAAAGCAATGTTTGTGTAATTTATCTTTACCTGATCTTATAGTACATGTTCTCCTCTAGCTGTTGCGCGTAGGTTAGACTGCAATCTTGAATGACTTTATATGCTTTGGCATGATGAGCGTAGCTGTGGAAAAATATGAGAAAAGATTAATATATATAGATATAGATATATTACCACTCACTGCAATTGTCCTCGCTAAACAGGATGCTTGTCTTGTGTCCAGACCTCCAGCAGTTCAAGCAGTTCTCAATCCGTACCCAGGGTTAGTGATATGATAGAGAAAGATAAAAAAGCTTACACAAGTAACGGTCAATATAATAACCCTCAGAAAGATTTGTTTTGCTTTAACCATAGCGCCACGAGCACTATCATCACTTCGGCTCTTTCCAAACCACTGGAGGCAGATGATATGCGCAATACTTGGATTGGAAAAAGGTAGGTTTCTGTTCCAGGTTTCTTCCTGTCATAAATATGAATACACATCACTTAAAAGCAGTGGGATTTGTTTGCACTTGCCTCAATATCAAGCTCTCCAAATTTAAAGTGCCCTGCAGTCGTCAGCCATTTAACTTTCTTTTGAATGTCACCCTTATCAGTAAATTCGCCTCCAATCTTGTAGTACATTGCTATTAGGGTAGCCGTCTTTTTGTTCAAAGAACTCGTAAGATGTCCTCTACCATATGAGGCCTAAGAATTGAGATTTGATTAGTGAGGTACCCAGAAATAAAAGAAAAATCTTACATATGTCAACAGTGATTCCAAGGCCTTCTTGTCTTCAGAATTAATAAATTTCTTGAGAATAGAGTTCAAAGAAGGCTTTGCATTTGTGCTGTCAAGTTTATCTGCAGTTTTGAGTAATGCCATAGACTGCTTGTAATGCTCGACAGCATCCTTTGGTGGATAAGCTTCTTCGAGAGCTGCTTGCTGTCGGAAGAATGCCTTTGTGGCTACTGCAAGTGGGTAGACAGCTTCTTCAAAGTCACCTTCGAGAACCTTGCCAGATCGGGGATGGTCAGAAGTACTTTCACCAGACTTGTAGGCATGTCCTCAGGTACAGTGCTTCTTTTCAGGAGCTTTCTGTGTGTATATCTATACATAGATAAATGCAATATAAACCACAGACTCTGCGACAACAGCTTACTCCATTTTTGAATAACTCCACACTCGTCCTTGAGTCCCCCTCTGAATTTCTATCACTGCTTTCATCTTCATTTTTGTCCTCAACGTCAGAATCTTCCCCACTGATCTTTTCACAGGCATCGTCTTCACTACTATCAAGAGAGTCAGCATCTATCTGGTCAACATTACTATTCTCTGGCTGTTTGGTGTGTGCAAGATTTAATGCTAGGCTTATTTCTTCTTCTGATAGTATAGAGGCTCTAGTCTTTTTTTTTTAGTGGGTGGAAGCGGGCCAGGAATATCTTCATTGTCAGAGTGGATTGAGGCACCTTTACGCTTGGCCTTGGGATTTTCTTCTTGAATATCGGAACCATGTGAAGAATCTAAGTCTTCATCTTGCATATCAGCGTTAAGCTGTCAGCTCTCTAGACAGATTGCATTAACCAGGAAAAATGAGCTCTATGTTTCCATACCTTGGTCTGCAGCATTTTTGGCATCCTGAGCAGCCTTCTTCTGTCTTTCGGTGAGCTTGCGAGCCAGTGCATCCTCTTCTGGGCTAAGAAGAAGGGCAATAGAACTACTACATGAGACTGGTTCCGGAGACTGCAATATAGATTTATTTTCTTTGGGATTTATTAGCAGCCGTCTTGGCAGTTTTCTTGGATTTAGAGGGCACAGAAGAGCTGGAGTGAGTGCTTTTTCTGGTTTGAGTTACCATGGTTGAAACTATAGTATGCACAGAAATGTTGTCAAGAGTTATGTGGTTGAACTTGAGTTGATTCCCTAGTTTGTGTTTCGGCGTCAAACAAAAGACAAATAATTATATACACATATAAAGTAAATTAAGAACAAATAGAAAAGTAATTATGCTTTTATGAATTTAATACTATCCCCCCAACCGTTAAAGTTCTTTTCAATCCCGTCCTTTCCACTCTTATCAGTATGAAACACAAAGGAAGCACACTTGCCTTTGAAGTGCTTATTAAAGTGGCTAATCTGCCAGGAAGGAAACAGCATGTAGTTGCAATGGCATGCACGTACCACAATGCCCAGCTCAAAGAAAACAAGTTCTCCGGCTTCGCAATCGGATACAACTAACACCGCACAGTTGGTCCAATCCTTCCAGTCACGGTGGATGGAAGTAGAGACCTTTAAGTTCACAACCATACTTGAAAATGGGGCCATAGGAACATGTTCGTTGTCGGGAAGCTGGTCAACATATTCTTGAAGCATGTCTGAAAATCCCGGTGTAAATTCACACAACTAAAATTACTATCCTTTAGAAAGAGCCACCTTAAAGCATAAATGGTGGACTCACAGTTTCAGTTTGCCACTCCAAAATTTCTGCCAAAGCAGTGCATAAACTGTCGAACGTATCAGGATGATCTCTCATCTCTTTTGAGCTGCATGGTATGAAGAGGTATAGATTGGGCTGGCAATGAGCGCCTGTTCTGATAAGCTGCGTAGGAGGTTGGTCAATAGGAGCATTATGGCCCTATAATTATTGTTTAGGAAACTTATAAAAACAAATGGATGTGTCGTACTCACCTGTGTTGAAAATTGATTATAGATGGTAAAATGTAAACATTGATAAGTAAAATTGATTCCAGCTTGGCGAGAATCCGTGTCTTTTAGAATATCTGGAAATATTGTGAGCAAAAAGGTCATAATATTACGTTTGAGGTGGTTTGGCATGGTTGGATCCACCAGAAGCACCTGGTTGCCAAACTTGTCATTGATACACAGGACCTTACTACTCCTCGAAATTAATATGTGGAGTATAATAAAATGAGAAATTAACATACTCAGAAAGAATAGCAGGATCTAATCCTATATATACACCCTCTAGTTTCTTTCCGTCTTTGAGCTGTTCTTTGAGCTGCGTATAATATCAGAAAGACATCCGCTTAACAAAAAGAAATTACTCACCGCTACTTCAAATTCTTCAAGCGTTGCTGGGTACACAGCTTTATCGGCCAAAAGACGTTCATTTTCTGTAAAGGCAATTGTAGCAGCTATGTCACCTCTGGCCAGAGGAAAACACTTATTCTCCTCCAATGTAGGATCAAAGTTTGTATCAATAACATGGAGGCGACTGGAAGAGACAGTGGAAAAGGAAACCTTAAATGTATATGTGGCTGGTTCAGACGACACATAAGGCGAAGATAATGGGGTAAGAGGCAATAAAGAGATAAGAGATGGTGATATAGATAGTGTAGAAGGAGGAATAATCAATGGCTGAAGGGAAGGTCTTATAGGTGTAGGCTGTGGAGTAGACAGAGGGGTATGGACAGAATAAGGAAGTGGCGGCAGACTATAAGGCCTCAGACTCATGGATTGTGAAGAAGCCTGAGGAAGAGCTATTGGACCAGAAAGGTTCAGCGTCAAGGCCTTTACCTCTATATGTTCCATACACTTCCTCCATACGGCTTCATTTCTTTGTAATAACGTGAAAGAGCTGCATATAGGCACATGAGTATATTTGTCTTTTATGAGTTTTTGAACACATACTTTTTATGAAAATAGGCGAAACATTTCTGGCTGGCCATAAAATCATCGCATTCAAGGGTTGAAGTTGTCCCCCATTTTTTTATAACCTTATGAGAGAGTTGAGTATCTATTGTTATAAACCAAGCCTGGTGTAGACGTTCAACAGCGGGAATAACATATTTAACAACTATTTTCCCTAATGGTAATGCTAAAGAAAATGATTAATGATATTCATGATGTGCAGAATATTATAAAGATACCTAGATTAGGATTGGCAATAATATCAGCCAGCCTTGTCACAACATTTGCTCAAAGAATGGACAGAGCCCATTTCTTCTGGACGCAAGTGATAAGTAACAGGAGATATATTGTTCCTACAAAAACTCAGTACACTGTATGATTGATAGAAATCGCCACACCTGCTTCTGCTATTTTTGCATACTGTACCGCCTTAAATTGTCTTTTGTAAAATGCTTCTTTTTCCATTTTTTGACCCTCCCATAACTTGCATATGAGCGGGCGTTCCTTTCTGGGTAGATCATCGGTTTTGGCAATAATGCTAATGAGACATATCAATGATATATAAAAAAGAGTTATTATTGAAACTTACCTTCTAATTTTTGCTTCAAACTGAATGTGTCCAATCATTGAAAGAAAATGGTACATGCGAGAATTGCCTTCAAAAATATTTAGTCTGCTAGAAATAGTTTTAAGACTGTTGCTATTTGAGGATAAACCAACAGATTGCTTCCCATGAGAGCTGAGCAAATCTTGAAGCAAGATGTCTAATCCTCCGTTAAGGATTGTTGAGACCAGTTTGTTTTCAGATATCGCTATAAGAATGAGACCCGCAGTGTCTGTTTTTTTGAGAGGTTCCCTTGCCACTATATTTGACTCCAAGATTGTCCAAAGTGCAGTGGCACCACCCATGTTGATGTCCTCCTCCTCCTCCCTCCTCTCCTGCTGGGCATTTTCATCCTCATCTTCATTCCCATTGGCATTACCTTCTTCCTCATCTTCATGTTCTGCAGGTAGAGCAGGTGCTGGAGCATGTCTACTTCTCCTAGGACGTGCTATTTTCTTACATCTTCTAGCGTTGCCTACAACAGGTGCACGGGTTTCTCCACCGCTAACAGGCCTTGTGATGTGCTGTAGCTGGGCCAGTCCAGTAGCCAGGGAAGAATGCAGTGTTAAACACGACCACAAGTTGATATCAGAAGAAAGACTTCCAGCATCATCTTGATGGAACAGTCAGGTCAGCAATACCTTTGTATTCAATAAAATGATATACCTGATATAAGCAGTAGGAAGTCGCTCTGAGATCCTGCTCCAAAAAGAAATACATCAATATTTGTATGTGATGCACATGGGTCCAAAGAGAGTGAGCAAGTATAGCCAGAGAAGGCAAGGTTCCCTACCAAGCTGGTTGATGGGTGTAGGTCTGTAGATTCCCAGTAGTGGTAATTGTGAGGGTCGTCAGAGTTTTTAAGAATTAAGCAGTTGATAAGCTTGTCCATTAAGCTTTGAGCTGCCTGTTCATTTTCTCCTTGATACTGTGAGATGCTAGACAGCAGAACACATAGTTCATCAGGGTTGACAGTTATACAATGTTTCAAAACTTTGCCCTTAGCAGCAGAATGCATGGTGAGGTAGGTGGCTAAAATTGGACTGCCACGAAATCAGGCGCGGTATGCAATGAAACAATCACATGATGCAAAAACATATTTAATCTAATGGCTTGTTATCATTTCTTCTATAAAATATGAGACAAGACTAAAGAAAAAGTAGTAATACAAGACAATCATCTCTTGTCTTGTTGTCTTGTCTCCTTGTCTCCTTGTTGTCTTGTCTCATCGTCATCTTGTCTCCTTGTTGTCCTGTCTCCTTGTCATCTAATCTCTTCATTGTCTCATCTCTTTGTTGTCCCATCTCTTTGTTGTCCCGTCTCTTTGTTGTCTCATCTCCTTGTCTCCTTGTCTTATCTCAACTTGTCTTGTCTCTTGTCTTCCTCTGCCTCTCTGCCTCTCTGCACCTCCTCTCAGCGTCTCTCAGCCAAAATCCGACGAAGACAACATGTCTTGTGTTGTGTCCGGCATGCTACCATCCACCATGACCCTTCACGACAACTATTCTTCTTCCTCCACCGCAATTCGGCTACCTAACCCTGCACTAGAGACCATTGCGCTTGTGGTTGTATCGTCCACGGAATTTGAATTTGAATTAGAAGTCTTGTGGGCGTGCTGTCAATTTGTTTTGATTGTTTTTCGGGTAGGGGGGGGGGGGGGGGGTAGGGTAATGTATCAAGATGTATTATAGTTTAGACAAGATCTGATTAATGGAACGTACCTGTAAACTGGACGAAGAGACCTGTGGCTGGGCAAGCTTCAATGCCCAAACCTGCTCAATAGCAGAAGTGGTGGATCAATGTGCGATACCTGTGTCAGGAAATTCAGCATGTTCAATCTATTCAACTGTTCACAAAGACTGCTGACCTCGTTTTTCAAAGTTATGATTACGGAATTGTCTTCTTGATCGAGTTGCTCAGAATCAACCAGTTGGTGTCCTCATCGCTGTTGCTAGCCCAACCACTCATCCACCCATCCTTGTCAATAAGTGCCCACACCCCATCATCCTCCTCATTCTCTGCTGCATCCATGTTCGCCGACATGCCCTGCCCCTGCCCCTTTCCCTCACCCTTTCTGCCACCCTTCTCCTTTCTCCTTCCCTTTTCCCTTTGTTCCTTGGCCCTCCTTTCCACCTAGGTGGTCGAAGTCATCCATCATCAGACTGATTATGGTAGATGTGTACACTGTAATGGTGGAAAAGATCTGGTGGCACGTTGCAGGAAGAATATGAGTTGTGATAATGCAATTCTAGAGAGTTGGTGAATGGGTAACAGTGACATCCTCGTCATTGGGCTCGACGTTTACAGATTTCCATATCGTCTTGTGTTGTGAGTTTTGGTGAGAAAGTAGTCTTCACCTGATAGGCTATGAGCTGAGGAAAAATGAAAATGACAATGGTTCTGTGGTTGATCAGATTAGATAATGCTGCGAAGGGCGACAAGATGGAGGACATGCTGCAACACCTGCAGGTCCTGACGCTGCTGCTACACCGAATGTTGAAGATGATGAACCCCTCAAAGATGACCGAATTGTGGCTAGTGTCATTGAACTTGGAAATCAGGAGAGACCAGAGGCTGAACAGACATTGCATGATCCTCGGTCCTTTGTTCTGTGCAGATGTTCGAACGGGAAGAAGGGGTTAGCACCAAATCGCCAGGGTCCTTGACCACGTTGGATTGAGGTTCAATGGTCCCATGCATCGGATATTAAAAGAAGTGACCAGACTGGGGATTGAACCCAGGCCCTACTGGACATATACCAGACGCTCTAACCACTGAGCTATCAGGTCTTACTGGATCAATCCACTATATATGGATAATTATGCAACCTCCACCCAATTGAGTTACTAGTCATCCCAAATTGAACCGCAGTTCCCAAATGTCACACCAACAGGCTGACTAAACAAATGATGACTCAGCAACTCCCAAATGTGAGTTCCCAATTCTCACGAGTGGCAGATTACATAATCCAACATCGGAATGGCTTGTTGTCTAGGGATTTGAGCAATACCTTAAAAATGTGATGGCGCATTTGATCTGGATTCCGGAATTTTATCTAATAAGGATCACAAGACAATAGAAAATCTGGCAACGTCATGTATATGTGGGCTCGTATGGATTTTATCCTCCAGAATGGGATTTAAGAAGAAGCCGGAGACAACGAGCATGTTCTTATATTCTCGCATGGTATGCATGAGGTTGTATAAGTTCTCGTTTCGAAGGGCACACAAAGTGTCGTACAGAGTGTCATACAGAGGCACGTCGCTATTTAAACTGGCATGAGACTTATTCAAGCCAGGGAGAGGATCGAAGGAAGCAAGCAAGCATACATCGCATATAGATAACCAAGTGAGATCAAAGTGCATCCAGGAGGGTGCAGTGAAGGTGGAAAGTAAAGACGGAAAGAGATCTTCTGTGCCAAGTGGAATACTAAAAGTCTGGGTTTGGGGCAGAACTGTTGTTGAGGATAGCCTGATATGTTTAAACATGCGCCAAATGCCCGTTAACCCAAATAGAACCCAGGTGCATATTGAGCGGTGTCAGGATTTCCTATATTTTTCCCTATTTTTCCTTATTTATTTCGCATTTTTCCCTTTTATGTTTGTGTAGATATCTTATCTCTTTTCTCTGTTTGATTATCTTTTGATTATCTCTTGATTAGATAGACTTCATCATTCATCATTTGATGTTAACCAAGCATTACTGATGTGAACATAGCCATGCACTGCCAATGCACTGCCTTGCACTGCCTTGCATAGCCTTTTACATTCTAGATCCTTCTTTATGACATCATTATCTTATTCATCCAAGAACATTCTAGAATACCTGTAGAGTATAAATACTGGTCCTGTAGGTAGCTGTAGCCTCAGCTTCAATCTCTTAGGATTTCCACTATCATTGGTGTGATCTCTTAGAACCATTGAGCCAAACCTCTCTTCTCTCTATTTCTCTCTCTCTCTCTTCTCTCTCTCTTGCTTGATCTTTGTTGGTGGCCTTGTCACACTGATTATAGTGTTGCCCTGACAAGCGGAATGTGTGTGATTGAGGAGACTTGTATGGACAATGAGAATATGTCGGATAGTTGTGCAGGTGGTTTCTCGAAGTAAAATATAGAGTAGGAATCTTCTGTAAAGTCGGAAAGGTAGTCGTGGCAGCAAGGAAGAAAAGTGTAACTGTGATTATGACAGTTACTGGAATGGCCACCTTGGGGTGTAGTTGACTTAAAAAGTCAATTATTCCTCCAAAAAAACCACCAATGCTATCTGCAAAAGGAGAGAAAGAGCAATAAAGATCCCCTGAATATGCCACTTCACGAATGCCTCCAAGCGTATGTTGAATAGAGCCAACTTCTCTCGTGAAGAGAGATTGGGGTATGATTGATATTCTCGCAGCCATTGTAAGAATATTATGCCGATGAGAACCGTTGCTAGACTAAGCATCAGGCTAGTAAACTATAATATATTGACACAAATTGCTGAAGGGGTCGAGCTCAACGTTGAATTTGTCATGGTCTGCGCCAATGATACCTGAAGTAGTACAGCTGTAAGCTGGTCCAAAAGCAGTGGAGCAGGTTGTAGGAGTTTGTAGGATTCAATAATAAATGCAGTCACGACTGCAGAAAAAAGTCCAGCCTAAGAGCCATGTTACTAGGGCGCGCATATACAAAGAATATGATACATACAATTTACACAAAGACCTGACAAGGTTTATCCCTTTGATCAGCGCATTGTAGACAATCCTACAGATGCTCATTAGATAAAAGATGAAAAGAGCCACAGATTCACTTACCTGAAGATCGTGGAGTGCGCCCATCGAGTCAGGGAAATCAATAATAATGTCGAAGATCTCTTTGATGCTAAGTAGCATTTCATTGAGAAATGGCAGAATGTTAAACTAGAGAAACTCACCGCAAGTCACAAAGAGTTTTATTGATATAGAAATCAAAGCAAGATCCAACTTTTTGAAGCATAGATCTAGCTTCTTCAGCTGAAGACGCATTAGTCAGAATGCGAGAATGGTTGAAGAAAATTATGCTTACCATTTGATGCACCTCTTGCATAAACTTAAACCATCCACGGAACAACCCTGTCCGACATCCATACCCTGAGTTCTTCCAGCATTGGCTATCCTTCCATAACGCAGTGTTGGATTGGGGATCTCAGTCCTGACTAGTTTCTTTATTGTCATTGTCTGGAGGTTCAAGCAAGAGGGAGCAAATGTGCTTGAAGCCTTGGGAGAATGATGGCGGCAGAGAAGAGAAGAGGTGAGTCTGGAAGTTCAAGGTATATATTGCAAAGACTGGCACCAAGCCTGCAGGAGAACCTTAGAGGAAGAAAGGTATAAAAGGGAAAAGTCTACTCACTCTGTTGGAGGAGCCCATGCTTTATACTATTCCATTAGCCTCGAAACCAGCACTTGTTGTAGTTCATCCATGTTATTCTCTGCCTAGAAGCCATGAGAAAAAGCCAAGTTCGCCTGATGAATACATACTTCATACCGACCCATATACTGAGCAATTTTGCGCTCAATCAAGTGGAAGCTCTTCCGCATGTCCTCTGGAGAGGCTTAAACAATCGAGATCAAGAGAGTCATAAAAGAAATTGCTTACCAAGGAAGTTATCAAGCAGAGCTGGAAGTCTCCTCGAATGATTCACGAGAGCAAAGGCTGGTCATGCTTTCTCCAGATCTTTTCCTATCCTTAGAATGAATATTGTATCAATTCAACCCAATGGGTCACATATACCGGTTTCATACCATACAGCCTTCCATCCTCATCAATCGGCATGGAATTGATGTCCCAAGGATATAGAAACTGCGTTGAAATTTGCCATGCCTGAGGAACAATCAGAAAGTGATTTTATACTTAGATATTTGAGCTTACTTCACTGAACTGCATTAAACCGGAGATCCCAGGAGTGTTTGTATTCAGGCAATGAAACAATTCCTGCCATTTCGCTACAACCTGAGATTTTAGAGCATCTGTGGCCATGAGCCCTCTTGCCAGGATTTGAAGGATGACTGTAAATAGCACAGATAGTTGTGTGAAAGATAGAGTGCTAAGAGTCCTTGAATGTGTCGCGACTTTCATGCACCTTCGCATTGTCGTCTTTGATAGTAATTATAATATGATTGATCCTGGCACTGCTCGAGCCTCGAGAGTCAATTAGCGCGGTGCGCGCATGAACAATTGTCACATTCAATGTTCAAACCTCGGGGTCATGAGATGTTCACCGGCCGCGTTACCACATAAGCATTCGTGTTTGCTGTTCTTTGACTTGGAACTTGCTTGAAATATTGCTCTTTAGTTTTAGCTGAACAGCGCCAGATCGATTATTGAGGCAAAATAAATATTGATAAAGCTGTTAAAAAGCTACTAGCTGCTACTAGATACATGGAATATACAAAATTTACTTATATTGGAACTCAGTTAACCCTTTCGATCAAAAGAGGAAGTTGGTGACTGGTATCATCACTGGCATCACTAACCGTAGGAGAAGCGATACCAAACATCTTGCAAGTCATGTCTTATTGGAGGGAGAGAATCGGAACGACTCGACCATGAGTGCCAAGATAACCTCTATAGCAAGTTTATTTACAATGACGTTGAGTGGCAGCGCCATATAAAAGGAAAATGATTCAACTTACTCATTTCCAATTGAGAAAATTTAAAGCCACTATTGATCAACTGATTAGCTATATACCAAACTCATATAACATGATACATACATACAAGACCTTCCACCACCGATAAATGTCATACTAGAAAACAACCTTGTGTAACCCGACATTGAATGTGTTACGATTTGACTCTTTTGTTTTTCTTTTCCATTGATACATGTTTTACTGTGAGCAGCAAGGCTGCGCACTAACTCCTGTTTGATATATGAACGACCTATGCATGTATATGATACCTGTTTCAATACCGAACAATAGCCTTGCTTTTACCTCACGTATATATGCACCAAAGAGTGCTGTTCCTTTCCTATATAAACTCCAGTAGTTACTCTCTTGTTCTTTAGCTAGTTCTTGA
>Ga0247779_1001083_pt1 | contig 13806 bp, 15 predicted proteins | sample UWRJL221509R5_FD_179925 | JGI IMG/M metagenome (GOLD analysis project Ga0247779, IMG submission 179925) | Plant litter microbial communities from Arlington Agricultural Research Station in Wisconsin, United States - UWRJ-L221-509R-5 | ecosystem: Environmental > Terrestrial > Plant litter >...
GAGGTTGCATAATTATCCATATATAGTGGATTGACCCAATAAGACCTGATAGCTCAGTGGTTAGAGCGTCTGGTATATGTCCAGTAGGGCCTGGGTTCAATCCCCAGTCTGGTCACTTCTTTTAATAAGTCCATGGGCAACCCATTGCCCAATGTGGTGCCGCCTCCTCATCATCGCCGGGCCACCACCAAATCGTCGGGTCCTGAAGAATCCTCAGATCGAGTTGTGCCCACATTGCACCGTCAAGGTAATTCACATAATTCATGAAAAATGTAAAGACTGATTTTTTCTAGTTCATTTCGTTGAATCGTCCCGGAAGAATGAAGAATCTGGTAACCGCAATGCTACCCTGGCCCCGGACGACGTAGGCCAAGCAGTGGTCTCACGGAAATCGATGAGTTGCAGTCCGGTGTGCAAACCCCGAAAGACCGTGTTCAAGATATTGAGGAATTTTTCGAAGGCATGCAAAAGGAACAGGCCATCGATATTGGTCTCATGGCGGAATTGGAGAAAGAATGGAACAGGGCATATAGGTTCTTGAACACAACAACAAATCACATGTTGGCGCGCCTTGACAGGCAAATAGGGGGTATCCACTCTGAAATGCTAATTGTCATGAAGGAATCAGTGACATGTTCAAGCAGGCTCACCGGTGTCGACAACCGGGCCACTAATCAGCAAAATGAGTTGGAGCAGTTGGAGAAAATGATTGAAGAACACGCAGCAATCACGACTCAAGCTCGACAGCAACTCCGGGACACCGAACATCTTGTGGCCAGGCAAACGGAACACATTCAGGTCCTTGAGGGGACAGTTGCAGGTCAAAGAAATATGATCATGCAAATGGACCAATGTTACCAGATGGTGGCCGAAAGACTGCAAAGGTTGGAGAATCTTGCAGCTGCCGTGCAAGATCAAGTAACGGGCGACGAATCATCCCTGCCCCGGGAGTCAATAGAGTCAAGCCCCGCTCACTCAGCGGCACCAATCATAGAACATGAAGACGATGGTAGCGCCAACAAGATGGATTTCCTGAACGAAGACATGTATCATCAGAATGATGCTGATCATGAGATGGACACCGCCGAAGAACCCTGCATGAATGACAGCGAAAATGGGGACCATGTACAAGTCCATGTTGTACCGGCAACTCCAACCGGACCAGTAGTTGGGCAGGTACCCACCAGTCCAACACCTAATGACACCGTTGCCCCATTGCCTGCAATTGCAGAGGATCTTAACATCCCAATGCCTAGTACGGGTGCTCCACTGGAGGTCCCACTTGAAAATTTCGAACGCCGTAGGTCACCCCGACTGATTACGGATGATGCTGCCGCTCCACCCATTGCTCGTGCACGAACCCGACGCCGGAACACCGTAAATTCACAGGCATTGAGATCACCCCGCCCCGCCACACCACCACCCAGTACATCTCTTGTTGCCCATGGGTCTCTGGAAGAGAGAGTGGATTTTGAAGGATCACTGTGAAATTGTTTGGTGGCACATTGGTTTTTTGGGACTTCATTTTATTATTATTACTTTTACTGCTTGCATTTAGTTCACTAGTATTTGACAGCTAGATAGGACTCGGAAATGAAATGTCAAAATTTTTGTTGCCATTTGGAACAATTTGTAAGATACAGATACACGGAGGAACGGAACCCGACAGTTTGACATGAAGCAAACAAAAATCAATCAGTACCTAATCATGCCGGACACGCTTTTTAATTTGGCGTTCACCAACGATGTGATGCTTTGAAGCTTCTTCAAGTGCTTGTGCGTCTGCTGTTTTTTTTCGGGCTTGTGTATGACCTTGTACAGAAATGGCTTTCTTGACAATGTGGACCGGAGCAGGCCCATTAACATCGGGGGCCCGAGCCCCGGGGTCAGCATGATCGGGGTCAGGACAGAAAGACGGGGGATTATAGTCTCCTGACAAAATATGAATTGGAATGTCGTCAGAAATCACGCCCGGATTTTCTTGTTTATCAATGCCTTCATTGTTGTCTTTGGATTTGTAGGGAGGATCAGGAAGGTTTAAAGGCGGAGTCCCGGACGTTGCACTGACATTTGGATTGGCACTGCTCAACTCTCTGGGACCAGAAAATATAGGAAGACAAATTGAATCATCATCGGCATACATGATTTGTTGATATAATGTTCCGGGTGCACGGGGCTTTGTTTTATCACAGGGCTTTGGTCGCACATGCACAGCGGGTTCAGGAATCACAATATTAGTGATCGGGATAGCATCAATTGCTTCCAGGATCTCATTTGCAACGGGACCCGGCATGCCATTGCCATCAACATTGGGGATCGGGGCAGAATGCTGTCAGATTTCATTTTGAATTTGTTGATTAATCAGCTCTTGTGCTTGTGTTTCCAATCTGTACCTGTCATGACCTGGAGGCTGTGGGTCCTTTTTTTTGCTTTGTTTCTTGTGTTTTTCACCCTGGGTCATTGCTTCAGGTGTATCCACTGGTGCATTGTATTGTGAATCGATGATGTTTGAATTCTTTTTTCTGGAAGAAGTGATTTTGTTGAATTTAAAGACCTGATCAAGGGAACTGTATTTCTCTTGTCGCATAAGAACGTGATTAAGGAATTCCAATATTTCGGCCTTTTGCATATCACGGGGATGTTGAAATCGGAACCCGATTGGGACATGTTCAATATTCACAAAAAGCCGGTCATTCCCCACCAGGCTGCTCCAAGGGACACCATAACAGCGCTTTCCCGTGGCAAGATCTATGAAGTGTTAAAATGTTGGGAATTTTCAAAATAGATGAAGAACTTGCAGTAATGTTGCCCAAGATACTTTCGCATAAGATCCTCCAACTGAGCTTTTGATAAATTTTTCTCCTTGTATTTTGAATTCAAACGGAGGTACAATGTGGGCATTACTTCATATAAATCTCCGTTTGCAGGAATGATGCCCAGGGGTAAAACTTGAGTTATGGTTGCCCCGGATACTGGAAGTACGTCAGTATGAATGCCGTGCCGGGGCACCGAAGTATCACTGCCCTGCCCCAGTGCTTCGCGCAATTTCACAATGTATCTTGCCATGACTTCCTTGAATGCTTTCACTTCTTTCGGGAAAAGTGCATTGATGGAGAGTCCCGGACCCAAGGTGAAAAGATGAGTGATTATTTCATGCCTACTCAAAGACAAAGTCAATAAAGGAAACGAGACACCAGCACAGGAGTATAAACTGTCCCGCTGATCATTTCGGGTGATCAATGCCCGGGGTCATGAACTGCTTACATGTCGATTTGAAGCTCCCCGATGCTGTTCCGAAAAATTTGAAAGTTGATTGACAACACATCCATTTGCAAGAAATGCTTGGTACTTGCTTCATTGAAACGAGCGTTCATATGTTTCCTATTCCTGCAATTATTTTAAAAGATTGTAACATTCTTACGTGTCATTGCGACTCACTTGGCTTTAGCCTCCAATGAGAGTCCTTCATGGGTCCGGCGCTCCGCTTCAATCTGGACATTGTTCCGTTGGGTATCAGATAGTTTGTTCCATACGTCCCAAATAGAAGGCATTAGCTTTGGCAACCATTCCGTCAATGTTTGGTCCTGGGCGGCCTGATGTATGTGGCGCTGGATTTCTTCTTCAACCCAGTTTTTGTATATGTCCCAGACAACGCTGGAATTGCGGACGGGAATATGATGTCCAAAGCGTGAAACACCTCTTTTTAATCGCCAATTGTTCGTAATGAAAATGCCCAGACACTTCAAGTAAACGCTTTCAGTACATGGTAAATGCAAGTTCATTGAGGACAATACCTGTGCTTTCCCTGCCGGATTTTCAATTTGTTGTTTACCTGTGACCCTCCAATGATTACACATTGCAACCCAAACAACTGTGGAGGCATATTTCTTCCTTTCCGCTGGGCTATTACATTGCACTTAACCGATCTTCAAAGAACGCAAAATAGCACGTTCTTTGGCGTTGAAATTTTTGGATAAACGGTCTGGATTGCTTGCCATTGCTGTGGTAAAGTTTCTCATGCTCGTGGAATATATATTCGCATTGCGTCACGGACACCATGCGGCAATATACTTTATTTATATGGAACTTCAAGCATGATCATTTGCAAAGCTTGACATATGTGAATTAAATGAATGGGCCGGTAAGATTGAAACATGTGGAACTGTGGTATATATGAATTGTCCATGTTGCTTGCACATCTTCTGCTGATAGCGCAACGTGTACACAGGGCCATAATAATTTGAATACAGTGAGTGGATACCATGCATTCAGCATGCTGTTTTTAGATATCCCATTCAGTGCTGGTATGAAAAATAAACCTTATATGATATGCTGCTGAATTTGCGTATGCAAGAAGATTGACTTTATATATATATAAGCATAAATGAATGACATGTCAATAAGATAGAGGTTGTCACTTTTCCCCAACTTGAGTGCACAGAGCCTCTAATGCCTCGAGGCAAGGCAAAGGCAATCAATGTCAGCAGCATTGATCAGATTGTGACCTACGACGATGAAGATACCACTGCTGATTCTATCTCGGGCGCTAACAAGAGACGGAGGGTAGTTCTCAACACACAGCCACCAGATGCGAGTATCCTCCTGGATGGAGAGAGTACTCACGATCAAGGCACTGAACAACAAAATAACATTGGTACTGATGTTCATTTAGACGAAGATTTCTTTCTGCATCAAGATGAACGTGTAGCACCCATGCCGGCATTTGCCGGTTCAACAAATGCAAATGATTCGAGCATGCCAAAACCAAAAGTATGTGTACACTGCATGTCTCCCCTTACCACAACCGATTAAAATATGATACATTATCAGACAACCCAAAGTGATTACATAAAACAATTTGTGGACAAGATCACTCCTATATTGCAAGCTCATCTTAGCAGGGAAGCATTGCCTGAATCATTATCCCGGTGCCCCGAATGCCCCTCATCCAATCGAGCGACATGGCGCTGCTCGGAATGTACTTGGAGTCGTGTTCTTTGCTGTTGTTGCATGCGTTCCGCACATCGTGCGAACCCGTTGCACCGTATTCAAAGATGGAATAGCAATCATTTTGTTGATGCCTCTCTTTGGAAAGTGGGATGCTTTCTAGTCATTCCGCATCAGGGCTCCGACATATGTGCAATTATGCAGGATAGATTGAACGATTTTGAAGTAGAAGAGGAGCATCGGGACCGGCTTGAACAGTTACAATTGGAGCAAACCACGGACACAGCACCGAAAAATGATGAAAGATGCAGTGGTCCCCCAAGACAAACTGACATTTTGCCACTTCCCTCCGGCATGAATGAGGAGAACGAGGACCATATTCTGGATGAATACATTGAGCGGGTTTATGCCGGCATGGATGAAGATCAATTTGAACCAAATGACAATGAACCCATGCAGGATGAAATGACATTGCCAGCACCATCCATCCCGCAATATTTGCAGGGCACCGTTGGGTCCAGTAACTTTGACACCTATGCCCCGGACAGTTTTTCCAATTTTGCTCAGAGCACGGAGCCCGAGTGGACTAATTCTTATGTTCGGGTACTCCATACCACCGGCATTCATCATATTGGAATGCTCTCATGTACTTGCCAAGGTGTTGACCTTCTACCATTTGATCTTGTAGCATCGAATTTTGTACCGTCAAGCTTCAAGAAAATTCGGACCCTGTTCACCGCCAATTTATTAGATCAATCCCGTCTTTGCAATTTGGAAATGAAGGCATCGGCATATCAGTTCTACAATTATCTTCGCCGAATTACTGTGCCAATGGATCCCGGTGGTGTAGTTAATGTTCTACATGAATTTCGTCGCATGTCAAGATTATGGCGTTGGATGAAGAAATTGAAATGGGCCGGCTACGGACATAACAATAAGAACCCAATGTTGGCTACCAACGGGGAACTCGCAAATTTCTGTCCCGCATGCCCGCAGGATGGCAAAAACATACCGTGAGATTGGAGAAATCATGCCCATAAATTCTTGTACCGGATACAACTTGCAGCGGATGGAAACTTCAAAGCGGACCATGTCAAGGCAGCCCATCCGGGGCAAGATATTTGGCTTGTGGATGGGGGCGGGATGGCCCGAAACAGAAAGGATTATATGGTGTTTTTGAAGCATCATCACAATCTTCCTACAGTTAGTACACTTTGTCGTGTTTTGTGTTTAATTAATTAAATACATTGTTTGTTACGATTCGACCCCTTTGTTCAAATCTTTTTTATTTTCCTGATACTTGTTTCACTGTATGAATTATGGGCAGCTAGGCTGCGCATCGCCTCCTGTTTTTACTGCGCTTTTGACTCCTGCTCGACATCCTCTTTCTATACATGTTCCATGACTGCACGATAACCTCCTTTATACACGCACTAAAGAGGGCTGTTTCTCCCTATATAAACACTCGTAGTTACTCTTTTGTTCTGTAGCTAGTTCTTGAGAATCTACTAGTTTCCTCTTTCTCTCTCTTCGCTCTCAATGTTCACTCGATACGACTTCAGGACCTCTTCGGGATAACTCTTATTTAGGAGTCATTCATACGAAACGTCCTTGGTCGTAACATTGTTCCTTAGAAGGCTCCCTGCGAGAATCAATTTCTTGTAATCAAAATGGCTCAACAACCTTCCAATGACTGCGATGTAACAGGAAAGGTCGGGGTTGCGTGTTCCCGTCACGGGTGCTTTTGTCCCGGGGGGTTTGTTGATCTCTTTCAAGGTGAACAACAGAAAAATGTGGATTTTGCCTTTTTGCAATCAATTTCAACTATCGGGTTGGCACAGAATCCAGAACAAGGCTTGTTAATTATATATGACATTGCATGTCAATACTGGGTCAATCTTCGCAAACGCATTGGCAGTGACCTCCCCTCAGGCCTGGTTATTGATCGGGCAATTGGCATGTTTCATGTGCACGGGCACAAAGATGAATGTTTTTTTTGATATGCCCCGTCTTTCATTCCGGGCTCCGCTATGACCAGCAGGGAGATTCTCGAATCTTTATGGTCCGGTTTGAACAAAATTTTCAATTCTGTCCATACTTCAACACTCGCACATTGGGCTGAAGTGTTGGATGATCATGCTTGCAATTCAAACCACAAGAAAGCTCTCAACATGGCCCTATACTTATGTTCTCGAAAATGGACGGCCAAAGAAAGACATCTCCAATACAAGGAATATTTTTTGAATCTTTGCAAAACATTTGGTCAACATCTCTTCGATATCTGGACAACTGCCATTGAACGTGTCGAAGAGGAAAGAATTGACAATGTGGCCGCAATGGACATTTATATTCCCCAAGCTGTGACTCGGGTTGCATGAGCATCAACGGAGTTTGCAACGGGTCCCCCAAATCTCTCCACGGGGCTCTGTGACGATGTTCCCGGTACAGCAGTGACAGCTTGGCTAGAATTTGCATTGGCGGTGGAAGAGATGCAGTTAGTGAATTTCCATTTTTTGTATCCCGATTGAAACATTTGATTTTAGAATCAACATTGTTGGTCGGGTTCGGGGTATTGGACGGGACAAAAATCCAACGGAGAGGCACAAAATAGAGGAAATGCGTGAATCATTGCATATCCTTATAACTCAACTACGGGATCTGCAGAACAATGCAGGGGTTGTTGAAACATTCAATACGACCTGTCCGGTCTTCTTGGGCGACGATATTGATTGGGAAGGTAGTTCTGGTGGTGCGAATGCGGTACCTTCCGCTACAACAGGCCAATCAGAATTTGTTTATCCTGCCCTGGAGCTCTATCTTAATGAGTTGCATTCCAACATTGAAAATGTGGTCCTTTGTTTGCCATCTAACAACAATACTGGGGGTCTATATAAACAAACAGAAATGGAGTTATGCATTGCACAAGCCGAATCCTATTTGAATCATCTACAAGAACTCATTGCCGACAAATCTTTTCACTTTTCCGAACTCATTTGTCCTGGGAATAGACCAGATGTAAGGACAAGAGCCCAGACGGCAATGTTGCAAATGAATGGAAAAATAGCATTTCATGCCCAGACCTACAATCGGGTATGGGGAAGGATGATCGCATTGGGAGCCGACAAGAAGCTACTTGAAGACTATAAATTGTTGGAAAAAATGGACACAAAGTCTAGCACAGCCATTCTGGATTTCAACCAACCGGGCTCTTCAACAAACATCAAACTATCTTGGATCTGGCAATCGGTGAGAACACGCCTAGGTCCCGATCTTGACAATCCCGACTTTGTTCCACACACAGATCCCGGGGCAATGCTGGAATGTGAGTGGCCGTCTTATTTCATTTGTGCAATCAATGAATCATTTTGCAGTCAAGCGTGTTCATTGGCTTTGGGGTCGTGCAATTTACCAAAGATGGCGCGAAGAGGAGTTATTGCTTGATAATGAAATGCAATGGACAGTGCAATATTTCCTTTACAAGAGTTGTGAATGGGCGGATGTGCACCGGAAATTAGTATTTATAGGTGTGGGGCCTGCTGCTTTTGCATCCCGCCAGGCTTCGCAATGGAAATCACTTGCCGAGCGGTGTCAGGAAACTTTTGCCAAAAATAACAAAAATTATGTACGAATAAATCTGTTAGCTTAGCATGTCACATGGTGTCTATTTTCATTTGTTTGTCACATCTGCAACAGGCTGTTGACACGGCACCCGTTGTTTTTGTTTTAATTCCTTACTTGACACTCATTATGAACAAAACATGAAGACACAACATACCAGATCATGAACTGGCGTTTAAAGGAGGGCCAAATGGTGAAACACTTGGCCCCGTTTTACAAGCCTGGCTCCATTACGATGCATCAAGGTTCAGAGTAGCATTGCGTGCTATGTTCAAGCAAACAGATACAGAAGCTGTACGTATGATCAGATGTTCATTAATTCACTTTCATCATATCTATTTATAGTGCTACTCCCTTCACTCTGTTGGCATTGCAACATTCCTCGATTTAAAAATCGAAATTCTCCACATCCTGAAGATTCTTTTTGCATCATTTGGCCTTTGCAAAGAATCCGAACTTCCTGTGGAGGTCAGCGATGAAGCCATTGAATTCGTTTTGGAGGACCCCCCTCATCACGACCCATGTGCTGTCGTCAATACATATTTCAATTCTTGGTGGGAAAGTTCCGTGTGCCCCGCTGACTCGGACACCACAATCATGACCCGCGAAAATCTACATTTATGCATGGAAAGGCACCAACTTGCTCGCATGGAATATGCCATTCCATATATCTCCAATGACGATGACACTCCCGGCAAATCTTCTTTTTCCACCATGCCTTTGCCCCGAATTCTCGAAGACCACATTAGGCTGCGCCCCAAGCCTTCCAAATCAAATTGCAAGTCATGCCACCAGAACTTTGTGCTTGCAATGGAGTGCGTTGACAAGCTCTCACAGGTATGTGAGAGTGCAAAGGAACTACAAAAGGGATTCAGGGTTCCTCACTCACCGTGAGCGAATAGAGAGTCAATGGCCCCGGATGCCGATGAAGAATGGCTCAAACAGTCTCAAGACAATGGGGCCCTAAATCAAGATGTCCCCACTAACTTTCCCGATCCTGACGTTGAATGGGCAGCGTTGCAAGAATGTGTACCAACTGTAGGCATTGTAAAAAGTTCATCCCTCCCTATCCTTGCCGATGCTCCGGACCCTGATCATGCATGGGCCTTGTTGGAACACGGGGCCCCAGTGACTGCAACAGCATCAGCTGGTACTGGCATACTGCCCGCTGCTCCGGACCCTGATGCACAGTGGCTCTCATTGCAATCTGTCGGCAACCCGACCCTGGTTTCTCCCCAACGCCCGCTGATCAATCCATCGGCTCCCGACCTTGGTGGGTATTTTACCCCGCAGCTCCTGTATATTCCACATGACACCATTATTCCTGTAGACACCACTGGTTCAATGTGGGCACCCAAACCCCGAAAAAAGCCAGTACCAAAGAAAAAACAGAAATGGCCACTGTTGGAGGCCGGGACAACTGTCCCAGGCAAAGATTTGCTCCATGTTAATTATGAGCCCATTGACGTGGATGCAAAGTGGGCTTCACTTGACAGGGAAGGTCCGGTGCCCGAAATTCCCATTGCAGCATCCGCCATCCGGTCCCCCGCCTTCAATTTCCAGTTGATTGATCCCAATGCAGCTTGGTCCGCCCTGACAGGACACACATCTGCAAAGGACCCAAATTCATCTTCCCTGCCCCCTCCAGCAGAGTATTCCGAAACATGGTGGGTTGGCAAATCTAAATCATCCCCGCCACCACATCCCGGCGCTGAAAATGATATTTCGATGGGTGACCTGGAGAATGATTCCTCGGATGATGGTTGCTCAGGTTCTGATGCATCAAATTTTGTCACTCCTCGTCAACGCATAACCCTTCCATCCCCGACTCTTAGTGCGCTAGCCATGGCAGATGTCTCCTTCTTCCAATCCATGGTAGATGATGACATTTTTGTGGATGATGTTATTGAGCCCGCGTCTGAAGGATACTTTTAGATAATGTTTAATGTTCCTGTCGTGTAAATTTTTGGCTGCAATATACTGTTTCTGATTTCATACCGCTCTCGGTGCCATGAGTGTGTAAATTAGGTTGCGGGTAACTCTTTTAACACAACATTGGCCTTGTGCATAGTTGGAAAATATCCTGAATTACTAGTGTTGATGTTACCATTCCGTTGGTGGTGGCATATTTGACCTGCTCTGTGTGATCCTCCTGCCCCGTAATATCTCCTGCCCCGTGATGTTCGCCCAGTTAGGTTTGCCCCGAGGTGTACACAGGTTTGGGATTTCAACAGGTCCTGTTAGTTATTTATTGTCTGATTCTGGGCATACAACTGGCATGCAAAGCGGGGCAGCTACCACAAGTGTCCAGAGTTGAGAGAAACAAACTCCCGTCCCGCTGAAATCAAACAAACCCACCCCGTCCCCTAGCTAAATTGAGCCATAACCGCTTTCTCGCAAGCAATTCCTATTCAGTCCTGGATCATTATTTTCTGATCCCAGCCATATACCTGGCATGCAAAGCGGGCAAACTACCAAGTGTCCGGAGTAGAGTAATGTGTGCAATAGAATACTCGTCCTACTGAAATTCAACCCACCCCGTGCCCGAGCCAAATTGCGCCCTATTCGCTTTCCCACAAACAATTCCTATAGTGCCGGAACAGTCTCAACCATCCCCTGTCCGTTTGCTTTTATAGTCCGGATCCGGTCATAAATTTATCACCCATTCTATATAATTCTACCCGGCTTATCCAGGCAGGGATTGTTGTCCCGGTGAACAACTGCCCATCCTATCACCCCATATCATTCCCTATCCAAATTCCCCATTACACCCCCTCACCCCGGAGCACCCACACGTGAGCCCCATCTCCCATAGCGTTGCCCCTACCTGTATATGGCAATTCATGTATTCGTGAGTTGAATGGGCCCACTGGATCGTATAATACACTACACTGTATGTACCCATTGGACAGTAACTTACCCTACACTGTAGCTGCTCTATGTGATAATATTGCTGAGAAAAGAGAATCCCTGATATCTGAGATACAGGAAATGGACGGCTTTTGGGATTTTCTTCATCCTAAAAGAATATTCGACATTCTTCCTTCCCCCAGAAATGGAGTTATAGTGGCTATCAACATGAGCAAGTTCCGTTCTGACACACTGATTCTTCTGCCTAATACCAAAGAGGTCGTTAATGTTCAGCTAGAGGCATTCACTTCGTCTGTTGCTTATCAACTCAAGACGAAGCTACATGGTCTTCTTCAGGATCGAAATGCTTTACGAGTCGCCAAGAGGCCTTTGAGAAGGTCGCCGTTGGCTCGGAGGCCGAAAGGTGATCCTGAGCTAGCATTTCAAGATATTTTGGCAACCTTATGGAAGGACGCATCCAAACTGATCCTAGATCATATAACAATCATGGTGAGTAAAATTTTCAACCTTTCTATACCTCGTTATTCCGTGCTGACTGGCCAGCATGCAGACCCTCGAGTTCCATGAAGAAATGAACCAGGAAGCCTCCAGGCATGTGACGGATAGGGAAAGCATAGAGTTGATCAGATTTATGCGAATTGACATTGAAACACGTCAATAAGTGTGGTGTAATGCAATGCTTAACTTTACTGATTGACTCATAATAATGATGCAGAATACATAAGGTTTGATTCTCGCTGTTTATGTATACATTATATGTCAGGGCCACCGAACTCCAGAACACGTGCTAAAACAAGATTACATCGGACAACTGTGTTTCCTATCCACGCTGGCAATTGCCAATACTGTACTACCGGTTTCCCGGACAACATTTCCTGACAAGTCACATCCCTGACTCCTGCGTCGAAGGAAATCATACTTAAGATGACATGAAGTTCAGACTCTCTCCTAGCTCAAAACCATGGATCCCTTTTGTATCAGTGAAGAGCAAGGTGTAGAGACAGTCTCTCATCTTAGACTCCGAAAACAAATAGCAAATGAGTACCATTGAACCACCACCTTATCTTGCAACCTCACCTATTGCTAACCTTTAATCCAAAATGAACCTCCAAGTTGCCATGCTGGCTGTGCTTGTTTACGAGTATCTCGTCACTGTTAGGGAGGAGTTTTGACACATCTGGAGGTATGTACAAGATCTCTCGCTCTTATTCTCTGCGTTCCTCGCGTTATATACTTATTTAGACGACGTACAGAAAACAGTTTAACACAGTCCTGGGAGTTTATCTGTTCTCCAAGTATTTTGCATTGATCGTACAATCGTTAAGCTCAATCTCTTGACTTGCACACATGATCAACATTCTGAATTGTCAGTAATTCTTGTAATCCAGGGTCAATCTATATTTGGTGGTTTCAGGTCCACTGTCAAAGCTTGTAACATCGGAAAAAATTTGTTCCACCTGGTTCGCTTTCCTAATAACTTCTGGGACTTGTTTATTGCTTGCTCTTGATTTTATTTTGATGCTAAGGAGTATGTTCCCCCCCCTAGAAGCTCCGTTGGTATTGACTTAACTCTTCCTCTATTTCAGTTTATGCCCTGTACTGCAAGACCAGAAGGGTCGGACTGTTTCTTGTGTTTCTTTTTCTGGTGATGCTTACCACAGCCGCCATACTTGGCCCCATGTGCATCTACAGTATCCCATATAGCTCTACGTGCGAGGTTCTTGTAATGCATCCTGTCTTTCCGTACTATGGGTATGTAATTCCTGCCCTCAAAAATTCCATCATCCAGGTCAGTAATTGTATACATTCAGGGGGGCACAATGTGCCGTACATGTCTGTCTAGGACTATTGACAGTGGCAAAGTGGAACTTGAACCTGCTGAGGATACCTGTTGTAAACCTGGCCACCCGCGATGGTGGATGGGTGCTCGCCATGATCACTTGTGAGTATTTGACCCCTTGACACTGTATTTTCTTAGGGTATTCTCTGATGCCCTATTGTTATGAACCATCAGTACTTGTAGGATGCCTGATATTGTATGACGTAGCCATCCAAAAAGCAAGTGCAGAAATTAATTTTATGTGTCCTATATCTGTGTTCTCTGTAGCGATGCAGTGCAGATTTTATTTTGTTGCATTTGTTTGTAATATTCATGGCAATGAATTTCCAGTGCTGCCGACTTGTCATGAACATGCAAACCTTGGATTTCCGTGAAGGAGACGACAAGAGTATATCTGGATTTACCACATAGAATAGTATATACGTACCTTACCTTAATGTATTAGCAAAGGTGACGTTATACCCATAGCATACATAGTTAGTGGAGTCAGCCGAGAACTACCATATAACCGTGAGTAACAGATAGGCTGA
>Ga0247779_1001084_pt1 | contig 13802 bp, 11 predicted proteins | sample UWRJL221509R5_FD_179925 | JGI IMG/M metagenome (GOLD analysis project Ga0247779, IMG submission 179925) | Plant litter microbial communities from Arlington Agricultural Research Station in Wisconsin, United States - UWRJ-L221-509R-5 | ecosystem: Environmental > Terrestrial > Plant litter >...
GAAAAGGAGAGGATGTGGACGGCCGAAATAAACGCGCGAAGATGGCCTAAAGGGAAGGCTGAAGACGTCGTAGAGGGTGAGTGGTATATACACTTGGAATAGCCTTATAGCTAGAGATAAAAAAGGGGAGGGCCGGAAGTTGTAGTCGTAAGGAATAAGGAAGAGACGCGTCGACGATAGGAGAGGAATTGTCCGAGATAGGATGGGGGCAATAATGGAAAGGGAAGGCCTAATGCAATGATGAAAGGGGAAGCTGGAAGGCCTATTCTCGATCTGATCAAGGAAGGACTCGATGGAAACTAAGCCGTAAATTTCTTTCTTCATCGCGTCACAGTTCTCTTCGCGTAATGGCGGGCTTGATGGGTTGACAGATGGACGAAGCGCGGTGAAAGAAATTTTTTACTGCATGATGATATCATCTAGTATCGATTCGACAGCGCCACCGCCGTAGGGAAAAAACACGAAGGTGAATGTGTCGAAAAAAAATGTCCATGAAGAGAAGAAAAGATCGTGTTTTGTTTTCTATGAGAAAAAATAAAGAGGGAAGGAGCAACCAGAGTGCAAGGTTATTTTTTTAATGATATACAAACTTTTGAAAGCGATTGATGGGAGGACGGTTTATCCAGAGGGAAGGGGGAAATTGCGGTACCAATTGGATGCGAAAGCAAAAAGATAGCATGGGTGGAAAGCATACGAATGCCGATAACTTATAACTTTTTTTGCGCTAAAGGAAGGGGGTATCGTTTAAAGATGAATGGCCTAGTATGGAGGACGCTTGAAGTCATCGCTGATACCTTGGGCCTCAGGATCGAAATTGGCGTCGTCTCTAGCATTGCCAGCAGCATCGTACTCGGTATAGCTATGCTTGTCGATGGGACTTTCAAAAGTTTCCATCTAGTAGCCATTTCGTTAGTTTACCAGCAACTTGATATGATTAATTAATTTACCTGGACACGAACACCATCTTGGTGACTGTTCCTTTTCGAAAGCTTGGTCGAGACCTTAGGACGAACGTTGGACATGTTAGATCTAAAGGCAAGAGTGGATCCCTGGGTGCCGTTCCTGGAACACTGTCAATATGTGCTTTAAAAATGGTGACAAAGGCACAGAAACTCACGAGAACATTTGAGCACCGGGGGACCCTTTGTAGTCGCTTAATCTTCGAACAGAGCGGCAAGCAACAATCTGTTTAAAAAGTATGATTATGAGCAGGCGGCGGCATGAGGAAAGAAAGTTACTCACGGTCGAACAAATGGCAGCCGGTACGTTGGCGATGATGGACATGACCGGGTTGAGATTTAAAAGCATGAAAATCTATCAAAATGTAAGTTGCGAGTTAAAGAATTAGTTAAACCCACTACATACCGTAGCGACCAAGTTGGCCAAGAAACTGAAATCGATATCGTCAGCATTAGGTTGTCCAAGAACTGTCAGGGAAGACACTTACGCAATAGTGAAGTAAATCAAGCCATCAGTGAAAATGAGCTTCACGAGTTCTGAGCGGCCACTGATAGGTAACAACACTTTATACGCCGTTAAGCATAGGATGCTGAAGTCGAAGCACATCGAGTAGATGAAGGTGGCCGCAAGTAATTTGTTATCTGTTTGAGTGATGACACAACCTTGGCCGGGCACCCATTGAGCCTTGAGAAGAATTCCTGGATCGCGCGTTTACCAGTCAGTAAAAGGGCTACAAGTGTCAGGTATATGGCATTCACCATGCAAAAGAAGGGACCAATGTCCGAGAACGACAGCGATGATGGGAATAATGATGATCCACCTCCTAGACCAAACTGCGATACTACGATTGACGTTTTAGCACGCATATATGTCCCATTTATTGCAGAAAACGTACGTTCTAAGAGACAAATTGATGCTCGCGAGACCTATGGCAGCATTTCCAAAGCACTGGACCCAGATAATGAGCATATATTTCAAGAATAAAGCGCATATATTAGGTACCTGGTTGAACGTATAGAGACCTTGGCAATCCACCTCCCTGAAAGCCAAGTGTTAGAAAGGTGTAGTCGGTTGGAATGAAAATGAATGAGCGCACTCGGTCACGTTCAGGGCTATAGCGCTATAGAATATTCATTAGCAAAAAGTGCAACCCCTTATAGCGAATATACACATACATTCCAATCAGCGCAAAGAATAGACAGTATCTATTCAAAAAGTAAAAGATCTGCCAACGCGTTCAGTTAATCATCCACCTTGAGTATATCGCGCTGCTCACCATTGGCCACCTGAAAGCCTTCTTTCCAGAAATGTATTTCCAGTCGAACGGCAAACTGATTGCCCACTCCCACCTATAATCCTGTGAGTTTCTAACGGACAGCAAGGCAAAACCCATAACACGCACATGTATACACCTAGCAGAGCGTGCATAAATTTGGCAAACGCCTCTGCAATGCGCGGGGCGATGTCAGCGGGGAAGGGAAATGGGAAAATAATCAAACTCACGGCCATCCTTGACGATCTCCTCTTCGGACATCCAATCAACCATGATGGCAAAGAATAAGAAAGGGTATATGAGGTTATGAGGAAAGGTGAGTTGGGAGGGGAGGACGGGGACGGGGACGATCCAGCAATAAGTAAATGAAGAGGGATCAAATACTTATACGGGATCGGTGGGGGGGCTTCTGCAAGTCACCTGCTTCCGTGCTTCTTCCTGGGATAGATAGTCCATGTCGAGCAAGACGACTTCCAGCTACCAGAATCTGAAGTTTACAGATCAAACTCTCCCCATTTGGGTTTCGCCCCTTAAATTCATGAGAAGCATTCGGCTGTCCCACATCAAAAAAGAAAAAAGACAGCAACAACATCAGACAATTCAGTCCAGATCTTGTATTCAGTAAATAGCTTGTGCATAGTTTCAACGCACCTATCCTTTGCAGGAAATATGTATTTTGACTGCATGAACGAGCGAAAGAGAGGTCATTCATCAATGGCTGTCGTGTGAACTTGCCATATTCGACCCCGATGCGGCCTCCACTTTCGGCAGGGATAACATGCCGGATTAGGCAACTCGCCCAGACCCGTGACTGGGGTTAGCACTGCCACATCAATTGTTGCTTCCTTTTTCTCTCGGCTTTTATTCCAACCCTGCTTTCTTTTCCTCCATTTGATAATTTCCCTTGGTCGACGCCTGTCCACACGTACTCCCGTGCATATCCTAAGACCACATATACGGCTCAGTCAGAAGGATCACTGCCTGAATACATTATGACAAGATAGCTCATGCTCTTCCCGCCTTTCCCCCACCGTCCGTAAGATAGTGACAGAAAGCTTCGAAGTCCGTTCAAATCTTTATGTTAACTTCACTTCACTTTGGCTTCAAAGTATGTACAGTTTTCCCTTTGTTGATGATCATGTACTTGGTCAAATCCAGTATCATCTTCTCACATGGCGATCATGATCCTCGGATGAAATGAACCGTTGACAGAAAGCTTCGAGAACCAGAAAACTGTGTTTTAGAGTAAACTTTCCTTCCACCAACCAAAAGACAAATCTCAGGCGTCGGGCAGAAGCGATGTCTCGCTAGTGGACTATCTATTTATCTGGGTGAAATTTTTGTGCCATGATGCTAAAACATCCAGGGGCTGTCATCAGAAGAAGCCAAGTCAGTCGTACCTGCGTATACTGAATTCCCGCCAAAGAGGAAGTCCTTGGATCGCATCGAAAAAGAAAAGAAGAACGGCGGGCACTTTAGAGTTTAACAAGCAAGTCCTTTCTTTTTCCATCGTGTCCCTGACGACTGGAGCCCATGACATATGTCTTCGAAACATATGAATATTCCACATCAAGTTAAAGGAAATCTGGTGCATTGGAGCGTGAAATAGCCAAATGACTTCATAGTTCTAAACACTTACGGGAATCCTCTTCTAGGGTATACTTTCCTCTGCTACAGGTGATCACTATCCTGCACTATCACTTTATCCTTAATTAATGAATGATTTTAGTTCATTGACAACGAAACCCATCCCATTCAAAATGTCGCCTAACGAGTGTCCTTCCCTTCAAGCGTCTGGACTTTGGATTTCATCGAACTTTTCCCGTTAGTATCTAGCCTTGCCGTCGTTGATGGGCAGCTCACGGCTTCAAAAAGCCTCCACATGATACTTTGCTCAGAAGCACACTAGTTCTGATGGCTAAAAAAACCAGGGTGTGGGCGCTCGAACCGATATTTTATTATTATTATCATATCATATTTCTCACTTTATTTTATTTCCTATGCGAACGGAGTACTCAGTAAAGGCTTTTTTCCACAACATACGTAAGTCCGTCAAGAAAGATTAAATCAATTGATCACTTTTTGAACACTATCTAAGCCTATCTATCAGGAACATACAACGGACGGCATTACGACTTGATTTGGGTACTTTAATTTCTCAAGTTCTAAGTATACGCACGGCATTCTGAAAGTCAACGGCGATGGTAATTTTACTCCAGGTTCATCACGCTATTACTATTAGTTACGCTGAAATTTTTCTCTCGGGGTGGCTCTTATGACCGGTTCTAACAGTTTAGCGGCTTTCTTTTGCTGACTTTTGCTGGAACGTAGTACGCCTCGTGGCCTCCGTCTGCGTATATGTCCGAGCTTTGCACTGTCAAAATCGCATATTGCATCTTACAGATGCAAGAGAAATAAGTAAGCAAGAAGACTCCGTTCTCCGTTGATGATCATACGAGAACACTGGGCGCAACCTAGGATACGCGCGTGCATCTAGACTTTTTGCTCTCACTCTGCCCGGGGAACGGCTAGGGTCGTAGGCTTACCTTTTCTGTGCCTTTGGAATAAGCTGTGTGTCCCCCTTATTTACCTGCCAAAGACCTATCCATCACCTCTTTTGACAACAACAACGACACCCATGACCTCCTGGTGCCCACAGAAGTGCTCTTACGTTGCCGTGCAACGTTGGAGTGGTAAAATATCCTAAGTTTCGTAATGCTCACTTCTGCTGCGCTTAAAAATTTTCAGAAGAATGCCTGATATGGTGGTCGACGCTCACGGACGCACCAACGAATTGCCGAAATCAGACATGGATGGTCGGATAGGTATGTTACAACATATACCTTGACTTTTTTTTTCGCGGTCGAATTCGAGCCCACGAGTTTATTTTCTCAAGAAATATACTCATATTTTCCCATTCCCATCACTTCAAAAAAGTTAGTAAGTACTCGGCACTGAAGGTTCCTACCTGATGGCATACGTACGGTTCTTTATGTTTTCTATTCATCAAAACAACATAACAACCCTCCACATTCTCTTTCTTTTCCTTTCTTCCTAATTCAGCTCCTGGCTCGGCCGGCCGAGTTCCTTTTCGTGCCCACTTGCGGGCGCCGGAATGACCGACTCCTCCCCGAGCGACCCACATGTCCATTCATATTTTTTGCGAGGTGTTCCATTTTTGAATTATGTTCCGTCACCGATGACCCCCTTCACCGGCCATGAAGACATCGGACAGGTTCATTGCATTGGACCCTTCAAAAGTCGTGATTGAATACTTGCATTCAAAGATGAATGCACGGTCGCCGGATGCCTTCATTGGTAAAGTATGTTTTGCAAATGTACCCATTCTAATTAGAATTTCCACTTGTCCCCCGACTGACCCCGCTATGCATTCAATCACAAAAAAAAACATCACAAAATTTTTAGGGTGGCAAGCTATGCGCTCATCTCAAGTCTTCAAGGCTAAAAAGCACAACGACGACAACTCCTCATGTGTGCGACAAGTTACGTACATACATTCCGCCTCGGGCACCGCCAAGCGATCCCGACCTCGATGTTGCATCCACATCTATCATCAAGTACGCATCCCCTCTCCCCCATGCGTATCGTCGGACTTGACAACGACGCTATGAATAAAAAGGGCACACTTTCACTGCAATCATAGCAGCAGTGCTGATAGGCGAAGAGAATATCTCCAGCAAGTTTCAATGATTTACACTCGGGTAGGCAATTCAGGGAGGATGAGGTGCGACGGCTTTAAATTTCGAAGTTCGGACTCGGACAATCAAATCGAACCGAAGCCTCGGAGTATACACTCGCACCTACGCACCCATGTATTGTTTCTTTAAAAGATTTATGACACCACCCATTCACACTCCAAATCAACTCGAATAGTGGATCCGACCATCATGATGGCACTTAAAGATTTGAAGTACTTACACTCATTAGCATTCAAGAATTAGCAAAGATCAGCAAGCCTAGACAACGATCCCTCCGCATAGTTTTATACTCTTGAGTTTACTTAGCACCTATGAAGAAAAACTGTTTATAGTCAATCATAGTGCAGTTGATCTGCACTCTTGGGCTGGTGGCTATTATTAGGTCACATTCGGGCGCGCGAGCGCTCGTGACAGACATTAACAAGCGCCGTTGCACGCAATGGGTCTCTCGTCCAGTATCCAATATCCAGCACTTAGTCCAGAGATCAAGTTATGGCTGGTTCTGTAGAGTAAAGTTCGGACTTTGACTGTACGGAAAACTGCCACTTACATCAAGTAGATCCTTCATCCGACATGGAATTTCCAACTGTTGAAGTCCGTTCGCATCTCTATACCCAAGAATTTGATTTTGCTTGAAGATATAATGATGGATAGATATTCAAAAACCGTGCCGCATATTCCTACTGTGTCTAGGCATCAAGGATCCAATCTAGGCCGTATATCCCAACCAACAAACGTATGACCGAGCCGACTAGACGATGCTAACCAGTGTGATGATTGGCATTGAATCCACTCTTTATGTATAAGAAAAGAAAGAGGGATCATACCCCAACACCAAGTTGATGAGGTTGATGATGGCGAACTTTCCATCAGGTACATACGTATCCATAAGTGCAACTCTTCCAGATATTACTTCGGTGTAATACTATCTTCTATTCATCGTCGATAAGATGATAGATAATTAGATAAGGGGCAAACTCGGACTGGTTAAAAACTTCATCGCTCAAGCAAACTACATATCATGTAAAATATGTCGTAAAGGAAGCGATTTGAATGGAAGGAACTGAAAGCGGCTTCCAGCTTGAACTTTTATGGGCATATTGGCATTCTTAACCGCACAGCTTCGGATAGACAAATAAGGCCTCCTCGGGAAAGGTTCTTCATGTAAGAACATTTCATTCAGCTCATCCAGAGACTAAAGCTTATGTATACCAGTAGACGACGAACGGAAATTGGAGAAGTGGATGAATAAAAGCAAGGGTATACGATTGCATTTTGTACCAAAGCAACGATAGCGATGAGGGTTTGTCGACGGTAGTAAGTAAGAAGGGGGTATGGGAATGTGTAATGTACAATATAATGAGGGGAATGAAATATGTCTACTGGCTACTCTGTCCAAAGCAGGATGGGATTTTGGCAAGCCGAACTTGAATTTCTCTTCTTTCTTCTGCTTCTCCTTCTGCTACTTCTACTTCTAAAATGCAGCATAACGTACTTCCAAAAAATGAATGTGGTTTAGGGGATTTTATAGCGACCCCGCTTTTCTCTCGATGTCGCCCTCCACGTCGGTGTCGCTCTCTGCCTTTGAAACCGGGGAAAAGATTTCGTTATTAATATCTTCCGCACGAGTGAAAGTTTCCATCTATTAAGATTAATTAATTAACGACTAGTCGAAACAATAACAACAAAAGAGAAAGGACAATACCTGAACCTGAACACCGGGCATATAGTTCACCGTAGGCATGCCTCGTGTCACGGCGGACGTTGCCATTGCACGATTTCCTGAATATGTCGTTTGAGGGCTGAAAAGAAAAAGAACAGGAAGGTCAGTTTCGCTGAAGGCACGATGAATAAAATGAAATAAACGAAACGTACTAAACCTCTGCACCCTTGTTCGAGAATTTCGTAAGGCGCCGCACTGCGCGCGTCGCTACGATCTATTGAAATGTCAATGTCATAAATGAAAATGAAAGAAGAGAACAGAAGGTACTACTCACTGTTGATGCTACGGCAGCAGGTACATTGAAGATGACACTCATAATGGAGTTGAGATCGAGAACCATGAACACGGTAGCAATCAAGTTGGCCAAGAACCTGAGAGCAAAATCAATCGTCAGTTACGGTGAAAGAGAGGCTTTTGAAGGCGTCGTAGACTAAAACTTACGCGATGAAGAAATAAATAACACCATCATTGAAGATAAGCTGCGCAAGTCGACTTGCTCCAGCAGCCTCTCCTCGACGAGCAAGATTCCTATTCCCAGCCAATTTGTAGGTGGTTAATAGGAGCACGGTCAAGTCGAGGCACATCGAGTAGATGAAGATCGCAGCCAGGATCTTGTTGTTCGTTTTCATGATCTGGCAGCCAACGCCGTCGACCCAGACCACTGTCAGCTGCACACCTTGCAGGATCAGAGACCAATGACCAAGTATAGCGAGTATCAACCCGCCCACGACCCAGCGGTTCTGCTTCCAGATGGCCATTCTAATTTGAAGCGTATTAGCATTGCGTGACTCGGACGGTTTTTCCGGAAAGACATTTAACGCACGTTCGGATGGAAAGGTTAACACTCGCGAGACCAACGGCCGCATCTCCTGCCAGCTATTGCAGAGGTCAGCCTTGAGCAAGCCTGTCACTGTAGTGATGAATACGTACCTGATTGAACGTGTACATAGTCTGACAATCCATCTTCCTATAAGAAGCCAACGGTTAGGTTTCTTTGGAACCAACAAAGAACAATGGTAAAGCCTACGTTGTAGAATCAAAGGAGACAGCACTGTATAAACATCGTAAGCCTCTATTCAGAGCATCAATAGATAGGGGGTTATACGCACATTCCGATCATAGCACCGAGCAGAAGATATCTGTTGGCGAAGTAAAAGATCTGTGGGGAGGCGAGTGGCGCAAGTTAAGCGGGACGCGTCTTGAGCCACTCCAAGAGAGGGAGATCGCACCATCGGCCAGCGAAACTTCTTCTTTCCCGATATAAAGTCCCATTCAAAGTCCAGAGAGATGAAAAATTCGTATCTAGGAGGACGTTCAGCATAGAGCTGGAGGATGTTTGATTCACATACACATAGAGGCCCATGAGGGCATGCATGAACTTGACGAAGATGCCAGCTTCCTTCTGGATTTCAATGGGATCCGACCAGTCAGGCATGTTGAAGTCGACGAAGGGATATTGAAATGAAGGGGGTGAGGAAGCGAATGGGGAGCTGGAATGACCTCGCTGAAAAAAGAATCTATTTTGGCTGGGCTTTTGAAGTCGGATGGGGGCATTGCTATGTTTAGTTTAGAGTTCATATAAAATTACCGCCGGGGATAGCCTTATGCTCAGGGTCCAATTGCACCTGCCAACGGTCCTTCCTTCGCGACGTAAGCAAAGGAATAAGTGTAAGCCTGTGAGGTGGTGTTCCTTCGCTCATTGATCATTTAATGATCTTAGAAATCAAACAGGTTTGTTATCAATTCGTCTCTTCTCTGAGAAAGTAGATTCTCCTGAGTGTCCTCTGAGAGAAAAAGCTCTGCACAGAGGAACGAAATATGACCCAGAACACGATGCAGGTCAAAAAGAGAAAAATGCTTCCGGGATGAACATCTCCATATAGGCGATAGACAGGATCTGAAAAAAAAAAAGTTAAACGACTCGCATCAGAGAAGACAGAAGAAAAACATAGGTTCCATTAAAGAACCTACCTTGTTCATATGTAAGCACCACCTTCGCGTCGGTCATTTAACCGCGTGGAACCCGCCAGCGCAGCGACGTCCGCGCCTCTATCGTTACGGTGTAAGTTAGAGCACAACGTCGCTGAGCTCGCAGGAGTACCCAAGAATTCATCTGTGATAACTCAGATGAATGCTATGAATTCTAGGGAGATCATGAGGACAAGTAAGGGTTCGAGAGACTAACGGAGACATAAATACAGATATTTACCTTTATGGGGCGGTATGTCCGACGGGGAAAACTCTTGATGAACGAACAACTCTCAGCTCGCCGGGAGCTTCAAGACGGAAGAGGAACTCCTCAACATACATGATGCATGCATCACTGCATCACTGCTTGTGCTTGATTGGTCCTCGGCTAAGCAGTTGTGTCCAGAAACGGCTGGGCGAGCGCCGTTCACTAACGCTCTCATTTTTATTCATCAGAAAAGCTCAAAATTTACTATCACAAACTTAATTAACGGTCGAGAGCTACTTGCGCAGGCTCAAGAAGTGGATACCGAGTATGTGGTGGTTTACTTCGCGGTGGTAAGCAGGCTCTCAGTTTTGACTTGCCACTCCTCGGGCAAAGGGACATCACCGAGATTTATTTAATTGAATTCCCCAAAAACCCTAGTGAAAGCTCTATGAACCGAAAACAGCTAGCTAGCCAGAAACATTGTAGGAAAGTTTGCCATCCTTGAATAATATTTTCAAGTAAATCATCGAAGGTGCCACTCATTCCCCGTCGGATACGGAGAAAGATGTCTATCTTTGGTTGTGAGAGCGAAAGAATCAATTTACTCAAAATTTACTTACCCCCAAGATGCCTACCTACGTCCGGGAGATTGACGTTAACTCGAGTTCACCATCAGCGCTGGCCGTCGGAACCGTACACCTGTTTATGGTCCCCCAGAGTGTATAAAAAGTACAAGAGTGAGACTCATACCCGCGACCACGATTCTCCGACTGCCTTGTTCATCTTTAGCTTTAAATCTAGAGATTCTTTGACAGGGATCCGAGAGCCAGTCAAAATTAAGAGGCGAGTGTTGACGTTCCACTTGAGCGATGTCTATAAACAGGATTTTGCGCCTTTTTTAGCACATTACGCACCCACGGCACAGGGTATAGCTGCGACTGGAAAGCAAATTATCTAATCTCAAAGTCTTCTCTTTTATCAAGGAAGATTTCTTTCAACTCTGTAGGATTATATTTTGGAAAATTCACCGACATCAAAGCATTATCTAGGTCATTGTTATTTACGTTATACCAAGTATACTTATCCACTAATGACATCAACTCATATGAGTGCCTGTTGCGCTTAACCCTAAACACCTTTTCTTTCGTTTAGCGAACACGAGATTCAGGGTTGAAGCTAGGCAAAGAAAGTAAGTGTGTACGTTATATTACGAGAGCATGGATCAGCGAGATTAGCCACTAAGTTTTTAAAGGAATCGTGTGTGCGAGCTTTGTCTCGGGGTACGTATATGCTGGAATACAATCTTGTATTGTATAGATAAAATAGTTGCATCTCATATCAGTGATCACGCTAGAATCTATCTATCAGAACAGTGTTTGGCAGGAGTAAGTAGACACGAGGTATTTTAATTTTTCAGTATGCCACTCTGACCGGAAAAATCAATCATTCGCCCAATATACTAGCAGAGCTTGCTAAAGAAAGAAAGACACGCGAAATGAACTAATTCATAGATCTCAACCCAGAAGCCGCAAAAATCTCCCATTGGGAAAATCTTATTGTCCTCTATAGACACTTTATGCCATCTAGCTAGTAAAACCCACTCTAATGTTTCATAACTATAAGTGTACTATGTGCTGACCACTGACTACCGACCCTGACTTGTACCACATGGATCTGAAGCACGTAATATTTTCTTCTGATATTTAGCGCCCGTCAGCTCACGTTTTCTCTTCCACCAAATCAAGTTAGCTATCCCTTTGTCTCTTTGGCAGTGGCGGCGGCACAGTGAGGCATAAAATATACAACGGTGCATTAATACTATGAGATTATTTGCAAAAATGCGCCGAGAGGTGGTCCAATTGAATGGTGTCTGGAGTTGTCTCGGTCACTGGACCTATAATCGTTCCCTATTACATTAAGTATGATGTTTTGGTATGAAACACTTTCAAGTTTCAATTCCTTAGAGGAAATATATTCCTTCCACGCACATACTAGCTGCTACAAGTGATAGAGATATTGAGTTATGACAACTTGAATAGAGCAATAGGAGGTGATCACGAACAAAGATGCACCGCTAAATGTACAAAATTTGTAATAAATTTATATGGTATATATAAGCAGGATAGGGGGTGGGAGAAGGGTATATAGAGCGATTTAAGTTCTCTAGATGTATACAAGCAACCAGCAGAATAGACAAGTTGTACGCGGAGGAGCAGCAGCCATTGGATAAGTTTGACACGTGCCTCTTAAAACGATATTAGAACTCAGATAAAGCTGAGCTTCAATTAATTTGCTTCCGTCCCTGGTTGTGCTTTCGCGCTAAGTATTTTCCCCTTCATTTCAACTTTACTACTTGACACAAAACATACCAGAAATGCTCAATCAACAGAGAGCTGAACTATCTTCTGTCCTTTAGTTTGACTCAATCCCTCAGTCTGGAAACCTACAGGCGATTTATTCTATGAATAAAGACAGGCTTGGACGCTTCAAGCAGTGAGCACGGCAGTGCACTCGTTGGATCTCCGAACAAGCCAGTTTTGAAGTTCACGTAAGGGCTAGACTGTCAAGCATAGTCTCATGGCTTAAGCACCTCTCCGACTCTCTAAACCAATCCGCTGTCTTCGCCAACTTGCCTTCTGTCGACGTCGATCCTTCCCATTAGTGACAGAAGTCGATGATACTTCTTCCCATTTGGGCTCTACTTCTCTGCTTTCGCGGGTATCTTTGCATGGATATCAAGACGTCCTGTGACCGAAGTTTCTCTTGAAGAACACCTGGAGAATGGTTGCAGTTCTTCTTTGAATATCGCAACAATATCCGTGTATTCTCTTGCCTATGAAATGCATTGATACATCTCGCGAGAAAAGAATGCAAGACAAGCTGCTCGAGATAATTTCAGGGATCAACTTTTCAAGTATGCTTTGTGATAGTTTGCGGAATTGATACCAGTACACGGTTTTTTCCCGTTTCATCCTGTATTCATTGGAGCGGAAGCACAACAATTGAAGAACCACGGACGCAGCTCTCACATCGTTGGTCTCAGTTAACAGCCGATCGATGTGATAACGGTACAGGTCGATCCTTGAAGCTTGAAGGTCCACTCAGCCGACTATTCATTCTCAGCCCACGAAAGGTTTAAAGGTCTCAAAAGATACCACGTACCACACTTATAATCGAGAGGTTTCATGTCCGTGTCACTGATTCCCCGAAATCATAGTCACTATGCTTGCCCAATGCCCGGGTGACGGGGCTTTGGAACATTACCGCAAACGAGCACATCACGGTCATGTTGTGTATGACCTGCGCGACTTTTGTTTTATTAGATGAACATATACATTATGATATGTGCAAGGATTCTGATCAGAACCAGAACGAATGCCTCGCCGCTTCTCCTGAAGATGCAGAACTCTCCTCTCCCGCCTCGACCTTCGCCAATTATTCTTTCCAAAGGCCCTAATTGAACTCACAACGAGCTGAAGCTTAGCCTTTGGTCTTGGTTTGGTCGGTCATACCGTCTCCAACGGATTTTTTTCACACAGACAAAGTCAATTCACCTTAATGGGCACCTTTCCTACTCCCGCGGATATACACAGTGGGAGGGCCTTTAATTTGCCCGCAATCCGCAGTGTTTGTTAGCGAATTATATACTGTTAACAAAGGTATACCGCATCCTTCACAGTGTATTCGTCGTGGAGACTTGGTCCTTGACGATGCTACTGTCGACGCAACCGGCTACCGTTGACTCGAAGGAGCTACGAAAGTGATAAACTTATTTATCACTTTCTGAGTTGATAACCTTGAAATTCATGGTTTCCAACTTTTCCAGGTATCCTGATTATGTGGATTCACAATAATAAAAGCCACTGCGAGCCTCACATTGCCCTGGAGCCTGTTAAACCATACAAATTTTATTTACTCATTGCTGATTTTGTCACTGGGATTTTCTTCGGC
>Ga0247779_1001085_pt1 | contig 13801 bp, 14 predicted proteins | sample UWRJL221509R5_FD_179925 | JGI IMG/M metagenome (GOLD analysis project Ga0247779, IMG submission 179925) | Plant litter microbial communities from Arlington Agricultural Research Station in Wisconsin, United States - UWRJ-L221-509R-5 | ecosystem: Environmental > Terrestrial > Plant litter >...
TTTCAAGAGCTTTCAACTCTCAATGACTCATGTTGAGTGGCACAAAGGTAATGTTTGTCCAGAGGAACTGAATATTACAGCTTCGACGATCACGGCGCCATCCTCTCAACGACGGCAACGAAGAACTTTTCAGGTGTATCATTGCTGGCGCAGAGAATGGTAGATTGAAGAGAAAAAGATGAATAGCGGGTCAGGTAGTTGTACTCGAACGTTTATTGGTTTTTATGGCTTCCCCTTGATGGTGGTTCGGAGCCGTTCCCGGTACGTACGCAAAGATGTTTGCCCAGTTTCCCGCCACTGATTCATGTGTATCAATTCGTATCACATTATGTTGTCGATCCCATGGCACGTCTCCTAGGTACGCTGCGTTCAGACGATAGTATCACTGCTTCTGGTATACAGTCTATTTTCTGGGAGTCGGGACTCCTCGGAGCAAGTTTCCTGGGTAGTCTGACAGACTCTTGTGTGCTGTTGGCAGCTGTTCTCATTTCGTACCGAAGCTGGAGTCTGAAGTCTTGAATTTTTGAAGAAATTCTTAACCTGCGGCGACTATGACTCTGTAAGTTGGTGATATAATTTCCCTCAAGATGCGGGGCTCCAATACACAGGACCTAGTTTGCCAATCCGGCAAGTTGTCCTCTGGGAGGCTGTCTGAAATCCGTGACACGTTGCGTGACTTGATTGTCACCATAGGCGTCCCTTCATCGGCTAGCGACGACTTGTTGGAAAATGTGTGGGCTCTGTGGGTATCTAGCGCTTAGCCCTCAGCCTGTTAAACGGAAATTTCAGGGAATGTAAAACCCTACATAGAAACTCCTGGAAAGACGATATGGATTCCTAACTCGAGCAACGGAATTCGCCCCCAGCGTTCGTGCCCTCAAAATTGTGCCCTCTGTAAGCCCTTCTTTTCTTCACCCTGAAAAAGGTAAAGCTTTATAGATGTCCGATTGAAGATAAGAAGAGTTCCATTCAGGCCTGTATCGCGATCCGGCAGAGAAATCGATAAAACTGTTGCCAGGAAGCATAACGTGAGCATCCAAGTACGATGCCGCTTACGCTGGGCATCATGGCAGTTGAGCTTGGTCTCCTGTATTTATCGAATGGCAAAAAGACGGCATCATATTAGAACCCAGGGTAAGAAGGGGCTATGGTGTAATATTGTGAGTCTACACACACGCACACACACACAGTTCACTTTTGGCATGCCAGTTTCGCAACTTTCCGAACGTCTAACTTCTGATGATAAAAAAAAGGTTGTCATTGCCCTTGTTTCTTGACCCATCCGCTCCATTTCCCTTCCATTCATTCACGACTAGAACCACCGTTCAACCTTGTAGCCATCACTTAGCAGGCTCTATCTACCTTTGCCCATTGTTCTGCTTCCCAACCACGGGCGCCTCCAAAAATCCAATGTCCATCTTCAGTATCGACGACGTTACGTCGAACGACGAGGCTGCTATTGCCAGCTCTATACAACAGGTTGTAAACGCATCCGCACCTCAAGTCAACAGCATGACCCAAGCGTCGAAGCTTGCCAATAAATTCGCTTGGACACATCCACTCAAGTCAAACCCAAGTCTTGTCATTTCCGTATGTATAATGTATCTTCGTTAACACCTCTGGCCTCAATTTCTCGACATACAGCAACATCAGGAATATCGTCAGCCTGCAAGTGGAGAAACTCGGGTATGTAGCCCTACTTTTGACGTATTCCTCCTTGTTTGCTGATCGTTCGCTCGCTGTCCACTTGACAGAATCTTAGTCGAACCATACTGGAACACCTCATAACCCATACACCAGCTGGAGGGTCTGCTGCAAACGCCTCCAATACAGCTTCAGGACCCAACGGCGTTGCCATAGGAGAGGTTAGACTCCACAAAAAAGTTTTCGTTAGTCACTAAGTTCTTGTCGAACATCAATCCACTTATGAATATCTTTCTATAGGCAAAACTTATTCAGGTCTTCAAAAGCTGTGGATGTTTTTCCCGAAACCAGCTGTAGATATTGTGCGAAAAGGAGAGCGCGCAGTCCATCTCCACGAGTTTACGACGCCGACAAACAAAAAGAAATGTAATATTACGGCCATTGGGGCCTCTCGACTCAGGACTCGACCTTCTTGTTTTGCAACGGATGCAACTATTTCCCTTCGGTGCCCATACTATCACGGATCCCCCCCCCCCCCTTGACTTTTCACGCCGATGATGTACCAATATAATTCCTAATATTTTGGTGTCTACCTAGACATTACATTTTCATTCGACCTACTCCCTTCCCCAATTCTACAACGTATCAGCATAACATCCTAGGCTCCTAGATACCATTGAAACATAGATAATCAATTGCAAAAATGCTAGCCGCTGTTTTGGGATCATGTGAGCTCTCGATCTCTCGATGTACACATCGGTTCACTGCGAAGGCCTATGATGCGGCACCTTATGAGGGAGCCAATCGGTGATTTTCAAAATTCTTAAGTTTAAAATAAAATTCAATCAAAGCCTTTGGTGTTTATAATGCGGATATCCATTTGACAATACAATTTTCCTAAGGAAAGAACGCATAAATAAGGGATATTTTCCCAACTTCCAAGTGTAAAGAACGCGTACAATTTAAAGACCACAGTGGACCACTGGGACCTGGGCAGCAGTAACAGGCGCTCGTCCTAGACTCTGGGCTTGTCCGTTAGTCAAGTCGTCCATGGCGGCCAATGCAATATTGAAGTCGGGGGATGAAGCATCAATGGCCAATATACTGATGGTCTTTGGTACACCGTTGTTCACGAAGGTGAGGTTCCAACAGCTTCCGCAGTTGGGTGAATTGAATCCGGTGATTGCTGGTGCACCACCAATATGCGGGAAGTTGGGCAAAAAGCCGAATGTTGAGAACTTCCCAATAGCCAAGCTCTTGCTCGAGCATGCTACTGCAGCTAGCGACACGTTTGGGTTGTCGTATATGGTGTCGAAGGTGACACCAACCGCGGAGACGAAAGCGGGAAGGACCGCAAGGACGGTGATGAAGAATTTCATAGTAGTTTTCTGTATGTCCCTGAAAGGCGGGCGAGTTACTACAGAGTGCTTGAAGTTTTCCGCCACTTGAGAAATTGACTTTAGTACTTACAATTTCTCCGGATAAGTTGGAAGTTAAATAATCCATGAACGGGCGCCCTCGCCGTCCACGATGCTGAAGCCAAAATAGGATCGATACCCATCTATTTTGTCTATTCACAGGTTCGGAATCAAACGCAGGGCATGATTTTGGGTATTATGCTCGCATACCACACACCTCAGAAAGTCCAGATTGTATGCCATGAGAGCGAACTTTGAATATTTTGACCCTACGGGGATGTATGCGGCCTATGAAAAGAGCACCCATCTTTACTCACCGTTATAATGGTAAAATCGCCAATTCGGCAGGATATCACGTCCTAACATGGGTACGGTTCTCGTGGAACGCTAGTTTGTAGAAGGCTTGATATGTTGCTACGAAGTTCAGGGTCCAAAGTTTGATGTGACTTGAAGCAAAGTCGCGGACATTAGAAAAAAGGTTAACCTAACTTTGTAAAGACAAGATCCGCAAAGCACGTAAATATTTGGATGCATCCTATTTTTGATACCATTGTAGACTTCATCGCCATTACTGATAAATATTTTCTACGTCCATCCACAAGGTCATGTGAGAGCGGATTTCTGGTCTCGGCGTCTTGTATGCTTCACGGCGCTAATCTCGATTGTCATTTCAACTCGATAAAAGTGTCCCATAAAATTCTTTTGTTATACATATACATCGATGCCAAGTGTCCGATTCAGGCTACAAAAAAACATAACCAGAAAACACTCCTAAAAGATGCGGCATCATCATCCGTTCTGCATATTTGGTACATGTTCTCCTAATGAAAAAGAGAATCAATAAAAATAGAAGGCTACAATGGAATACAATTGACATACGAGCCATTTACAATCCACAGACGCTGTTTGCAACTTGGACAGCCGTAACTGGGACACTTCCCAAGAACTCGGCCTGTCCATCCGTGAGCTCGTTCATGGCCGACAACGCGATGTTGAAGTCAGGTTTGGCAACGTCGATGGCCAAGATATTGATACTCTTCGACACCCCGTTGTTGTTGTATGTAAGCTTCCAGCACGTTCCGCAGCTGGGGGAGTTAAATCCCATGATTGCTGGGGCACCACCGATGTGGGCGAAGTTGGGAAGTGAGCCAAATGTGGTGAAACCCTTGGTGAGGAGGCCGTTAGACCCGTTGGAGCATGCAACGGTGGCGAGGGATTGATCTGCGTTATCGTACACAGTGTCGAAGGTGACTCTAACGGCAGAAGCGAGAACTGGGAGGATGGCGAGAGCGAAAATGAATTTCATGATGTTGTATGTGAGGATGAATGTGATAAGTTAGAAAAGTGGCTTATTGCTACTTGCATTTGACTGTTGAATGCATCGTCTTTTATACCTATAGAATGTCCAAATAATTCGGAGGTTGATAATCCAGAGACGGCATTCTTGACCTTCGTCGAGTATGCAGAAACCAAAATAACATGGATAGTCATCTATATTCTATACGCAGAAAATCAGAAGTAAACGCACACCATGAACTCGGGCAAGTGTTTCGCATTTCGGACCTTATTAGGAGAGCCTCAGCGGCGTCCATTCCTAACAAGAGGACTCATGCGGCCTAGGAAAGGAGCAGAACATCCGTCCCTACTTTCCCGCCGTGTGCGCAAACATATGGCCATGGGGTTTTCCCTTCTGTTCGACCATTGTAGAAGGTCCGGATTGATCCAGGCTGTATTTTGAAGAGAGCAGTGTATCCAGTGTAGGTCATCGTAAAGACAGAATTAGAAGAATTGTGAGTACTATAAGAGAGCAGCTGTTCAAGCACATGAGGGTCAGGAAGAGAAAAGGGTGCCGAATGCGGCATTCTATTTTCTGTCTCGTACAAACAAATCCAAATTGGGTACGCAACGCAGAGCACTAACTTCGGTCTTTATTTCCCAACGAATTGTCATGGGACTTTCAAGTTGGGTGAAGAATACGATGAGGCCGGGATAATTATCATTTGCGTCAAGTGCTTGCGATACGACCACGGCAACTTCCCGTTGCTGCAGCAAGCGAGGTTCGGCAATGCCGGCCTTCAGCGCTTCAGCGTCTATTGCCTGCTTCTCAAAATTTTGGCTGCAACCTGGGTGCGACTAGTGTTTTCTCGAATTTTGAGCTAAAAGCTTTTATTATTATTATAAATATAACCACAATTACCGCAAATCCTTGCTAATGATGCACAATAAGGCAATTCGATTTCTTTCACAAATAATTCTGTCCGAGGTACTGATTCGACTATCGTTTATTCAAATTTCGTGATACTGATAATGCTACATTTTCAAATTTCAAGAATTCCTTGAGGGCGGAAAATAAGGCGGTGATGAAATCGATATATATTAATAGAATTCTTACAATTCAATTTTTCAATCCACAAACGCTGTTCGCGACTTGAACAGCAGTGATCGGGGCTCGTCCAATGAACTCGGCCTGTCCACCCGTCAATACGTTCATGGCTGACAATGCGATGTTAAAGTCGGGTGTGGCGAGGTCGATGGCCAATATGCTAATGGTCTTTGGCACACCGTTGTTGACGAACGTGAGGTTCCAGCATGTCCCACAGTTGGGAGAGTTGAATCCAGTGATTGCTGGTGCCCCTCCGATGTTGGGGAAGTTGGGCAACGAGCCGAAGGTGGTGAACCCCTTGGTGAGCATGCCGTTGGAACCGTTGGAACACGAGACCGTGGCGAGGGATTGCTTCGCATTGTCGTACACTTGGTTAAAGGTGACGTTGAGGGCGGATGCAAAGGCAGGGAGGATGGTGAGGACGAAAGGCAATTTCATAGTGTTGGAACTTATCGAGTATAGTTGAGTAGGAAAGTACGCAGATGCCCGCTTGAACTGCATCACTATTTGTATCGAGTTTTATACCCAGGACTCGTCCAGATAATTTGAGAGTTATTATTCGACGAACGGGATACTTTACCCTCGTCCTGAATGCGAAAGCCAAAATAAAATCCAAGGGGCAGCTTTTCACAGAACTAATCAAACGCAGGCCGTAATCTTCTGTACGAAGCGCGTTTATTGGGCTCGACTGAATCTCATGACCCACTCGCCGAGTACCCTATTGGTAAAAAAAGGACTACATTAGCCGAATGAAAGAGGGGAATGTCTTCTTTACCCACCAAGGTATTTGTAAATATGGCACATGTGGAGACATTTCGTCCTCCATCAGTGATCAGATTCCGGGCAATTGGTCCAGATTTTGACAAACGCTTCTAAAAACTAGATGAGGTGACGAGAATACGTGAAAAAAGTCGGGAATAGTTCGACAGTAGAGTAGAAAGGAGCCGCTGATGTTCTTTACCCATCACCGTAATAGCTAATATCACCATTTGATTTTGAATGAACTTCTCCTTCCGTTATCACTTCTATCATCAAAGGTCCAGCTCTCTGGCGGAGATTTCGACAAATGCTTATAACAGTGACGCGAATATTCGAAGCAAACACACTGGTAGTGTTTCAGTTGAAGTTGTGAGTTGATGATCACAAGCAAAGGCGAACTAATACTGACGAGGCTTGCGAAGAAAAGTGACCGCAGTTGATCCGCGAGCTGTATTTTTAGCTTTCCTTACAGTTGCTTCTCGATACGTCTATGGGTTTTCTGCTGTGGCGTTCAGAAAAAGATTATAGGTTTAAAATACATATGTGAACGATTGATGATCAAAGCCTTCATGAGAAGTATTAGTCCCCCTATATGAGGAACACTAGAATTCGTGAACATACACCTCGTCGATTAATATTCGTCCTGATTTCTGAAGATATCTTGAAACTTCGATAGAGTCGCACAGATGGCTACATGATACATCGTAGAAATAAGTGAAATGTCCGTGTTAAAGAAAGTCCATGACAAATAGTCCGTTCGGAATGTTACACATCTGAACCTTCCTGACGATGGTGTTAAAAGGGGCCAACGGATAATATACACGGAAATCTTACCGATCATAGTCCACAATTGCTCGCTGCTACTTGAGTAGCAGTAATAGGTACTCTTCCAAGAGCAACAGCTTGTCCACCTGTCAACTCATTCATGGCCGATAGGGCGATGTTAAAGTCGGGTTTCGCAACGTCGATCGCCAACACGTTGATGCTCTTCGAAACTCCATTGTTGACGAAGGTGAGTTTCCAGCAGGTCCCACAACCAGCCGAGTTGAATCCGGTGACTGCTGGCGCACCACCGATGTGGGGGAATTTGGGAAGGGAGCCGAAGGTGGTGAACCCCTTGGTAATTAAGCCATTTGTACCAGTAGAGCATGCGACTGTTGTAAGGGATTGGGCTGAGTTGTCGTAGGTAGTGTCGAAACTGACGTTGATGGCCGAAACAAGAGCAGGGAGGAATGTAAGAGCGGCGGCGAGCTTCATGTTGGTTCTGTCTGTTTGCTAGAAGATGTTGTATAAAGGAGAATGTTGGGTTTATTGGTGAATTCTGCTGCTCTCCGGACTTGCATTTATACCCCAAAGCAATCGATAATGCATCCAATTTACCCAGATGATCATGCACCGGCGGTCAACTAGGCCCTCGTCGTGAACACGGAGACCAAAATATAGTCGATATGCATTTAATCGCAGAATCGTACAACACGTATCTGTCAAGTTCCGTCACATATCCTGGGTACGGGAGTCGTTTCACGGGTCTTAAAAGGCCTCGACAGCATCGCATGACCCCATACCGCCACTTCGTGATTCATAGATATACAAATCCTTGAAGCCGAGAACACATAAGAAGGAGTGGCATGACATGGATGGTCTTCTTTACCCACCGCCATAATCGCAAATAAGAAACACATGGGGACTTACGTCCTACTTCGGTCGTCTTCGTTCCAGAAGTAAACCTGAGTTATTTTCCGATGAGAGAGTGATCATAAAAGATTTCGAGGCCCCAGAGCGAAGCGTAAAGGCCAGAATGTCAAGGACAAAGTTCCTATGTCATGATTGATACAACTCAGATGTGGACTCCAATGTCGCTTTAAACGGGGTGTACAGCCACACGTTACGTAATGGCTCATTGTCAACGCTGCGGGCGACGTGCTTAGAGCAACTTACATGCGACCTACTTTGTCCCTTTTTACTCCTCACCGACAGCTATAGCTGCCTAGCGCAGCAGACCTTGGACTGGATCCGCGATGAATCTACCACTCTTATTGTCAGCCTGTTTCATATCGCCAGCTATTGCTGCTTTCTGGCCATTTCCAACAAAACGATTCACGGGGAACTCGCTCATAGACGCTGGATCGTTGGGTTTGAAGGGGGATGGGAGAATAGTGGCATTCGGAGATTTTAATGGGGACCAACTGTACGTACCTATGCTATTATTGCACCTCGACGCATTTACTAGAATCGGTGTCAAGGCTCGACGTCCTCGTTCTCGGTTCAGACCAACAAACATTCACTGTACATAACTGGAATCATGGTACTTCACTCTACGGAATATTATTGTCAATTAAATAACCAAGATGGCAAATAGATTCATTCAGCTTTGTCGATTCTGGCTCCTTCAAGCACCCCCAGAAAGTGTACAACGTAGTACCTGGAGACTTTACACACTCTGGAAAGCTGGACCTTCTCGTCATGAGCCAAAGCCAAAAATATAACATTGCGGACCTGACGCTGTATCCTTCTCTTTCACGCGGCGGATTTGGTATGGACTTCTACGCAAAGTTGAGACAGTACTCGTATCGTTTACTCCTCGTGCAACAGATACAGATAACCCATTGACGCTACCTTCCTCCACTGTTCCACAACCTATACCTATCGACGTTGATGGGGACTTGAAAATAGATCTACTTGGTATTACGCCCTCCTCAAAAGATGGATCTGATTCCATACTACAGGTCTGGAAGAACGTCTGGAATGCATCCTCCTCCGCCCCTGAGTTATTCAACATGTAAGCATTTTGACAAGCTCACGGTACGACCCTCACTCATGCCGAAGTTAAGTGAAGATGCTCCTTTTAAAGGTCAGCAATGCGCTATTGCCAACCCTCACAGCAACGCTGTCGTGGATTTGGATGGGGATTGTCTAGCAGGTATGTTGTCTCCCTTTTCACTTTTTTGAGGTTAATTGCGCCGATAGATGTATTCATTGTATGCGACGATGGAAAGGGTGGTAAAACATACCAAATCTGGGTCAATGCCAAAAGCAACGGGTTCTTCTTATCACAACAAGGAGCGCTACCAGCCGGCACTCAAACAATATCGTTTGCTGATATTGGTAAATCCTCGATCAACATTGAATAAGATCCAGCACGCTCATACAACCACTTAGATCGTGATGGGACCATTGACATGATTTTCCCAACTTGCTCGAAGGTATCACAGTCAACAGGCGTCGGCACAGACTGTTACATAAACATAGCATATAACCATCAACTTGGATTATGTTCACTCTCCACAGACTCTGGGATACGCAAAGGCGAGCGCGTATGTAGAAGACCAGAAGACCTTTGTATAGCCGATCCTAAGTTCAAGTATAATCTAACTGATAGTTCAGACAACCCCGTATGTTCATCCTTTTTTGCGATATTGCTCGTCGCGCCCAGGTCCATTGACGTTATGATTCATAGGATTTCGTGAAATTCCCCATTAAAACCCTCTTTCCCTCATCACCTTCTCTCCTTGTACTGGATACAACATATAGTCCGGCATTACCTATTTCACTCAAACTCGGAGACGCAAATCTTGATGGGTTCCCGGATATTTTGGCTATTACTGTTTCCGGGAAGGATCACATTCCTAACTTGGTTTATTCGGTGCCTTGTGCAGATGATGTTCCCGGATGCCCAAAGGATAATTCCGGCCGACGCGGATGGTCCCTTGCGAATAAGGGGGTGGAAACGCTACAAACGGTGACTGACGCTCGCTCTGTTAGTTTCTTGGATATGGATGAAGATGTGAGCCAGTAATTACTTTCTGTATTTGAACTACGGCTTATGGTTCTCTTTCATCAGGGCACTCTTGATATCCTAGTCCAACGATCAGGAAGCGCTGGTCATGGAAACTTTTTGTTCGTGCAGAACAATTTCTACTATGACGCTTTCTTCTTGAAAGCTATAGTCCTAAATGGCGCGTGCAATAATGGTTGGTGTTATGGTCCAAATGGTACCGGAAAATATCATGTAAGACATACCCCCCAATACTAAAGATGGGTTTAGTTTACTGATTATCTCACCGACAGCCATTTGGCGTGAGCTATTCTGGGGCAACTTACAAATATACTATCCTCGATACGGCGGGACATCGTTCTGCTGCTCAAGGTCAGTGACAATTCTTAACATCCTGATTGAATATCTGCTAATATTCATTCTTAGTGGGTCAACTGCCTCAAACGTCTTATCATTCCCTCCAAACTCCCTACTCATTCTTCGGGCTTGGCCGTACAAATAACTACATCGAGAATCTCTTCGTAGGCACCACGGTGCACTCGGAAGAACATTATATCAACATGGAGGGAGTCATCCCCAATTCTAAGGTTGTCATCTTACCGTCTGCAGACGAGAATGAGGCATGGAAGAGAGAGTTATTCCTACGGCCTGGGGATTGGATTCCATGGGTTACCATTACTGTGGTTGTAGCGATGATATTGTTAGGTATTATTGCCTTCGTGCTCCATCTGAATGAGAAGGTGCGCATCTTGTTTGTTTGTTATATATCCGCTCACAAGGTCTGATGCATCTTGTGCATACACAGCGGGAGGACGAATTAGAGAGGAAGAGGGTCTCCCATCACATCAATTTCGATGCTCTATAAATGGACGACTACTCACGATTACGACTTGCATAATTGTATTATTATTATAGTTTACACAACACATACTTATACTTTGCGGAATGGTGTCGTGAGTTCTCGTTTGTTGTTTGGGTTGATGGGTGGGACATGTTGAAGGAAGCGTAAAGGTAAGGCAGAAAGATGTCAACAACAAGCCGACCATTTGGGAAGAACTCGACGAAGTTTCGGTTCTCTCGATACACCTTGGACGTTCTGAGAAAGACGGTCGCGTTAATATATATATGCACATATATCCGTTCATAATCGTCGCTACGTGCCCTTCATTATGTTACCTTGATCCGATTGATACAATCCGTCTCACTGTTTGGAACGACGATGGATTTTCGCAGGCTGATCTTGACGGGTAATTCTCAGTTGCAGGCCGTATGGAAGCGATTTCTATCGAATGTCCACTCGTCTACTCGGTATGGAATCAAAAGGCGTACGTTGAAAGCCATCGTCTCAAGTTCTCGGACTACGTCGAACAACGCCGTCCGAGTTGCTTACTTTCGAAACCTAGTATGGCCTTCCTGTCAGGAATCCAACTTTCTAATTCATATCAATACCTGCCTATTCATCACTAAAATACTTCTCGCGATGTTCAAAGTTGGTTTATAGCTAATGTTTCAAATTTTGTACGGCATCTATTACGTTTAGAAAAGGACACTATCATAGACTATCATTAGGATGTCGACTTGGTGTCTTGGCCAATTGTATTTTCAGTGAACGCGTCGCGTGATACTTAAATTAGTCACGACGACCCGGTCAAAGTTCAAACCCTTGTTTGTTTCCAACCACAATCGTCTAGAAATTTGTTTGCAACTTAAGTATGAGACGTTCTGCTCGAACCTCAAGTAAAAACTATCAGGCTCTTGCTGCAACGTTGCAAGACGAAGACGAAGACGTGAAAATGGAAGCTGCATACCAGTCAGAAGAGGACGTTGATGACGAGACTGAGAAGAACAAGCCCAAGAAGAGGAAGCGCACGACAAAACGGAAGAACGCAGTCAGTGGGAATGAGAACCAAGCCCCGGCCAAGAGACTTCGGGGCAATAGAGGTCTCCTCAAAGAAGTCCTCCAAATGCCGGTGGATGTCCTAGTCGAGGTACGCGCCACATGTCTTCCACTCTTCAATTGTTAATGCCATGTTTTCATAGATTTTTGCATGCCTCGATCCCTTGGACTTGCTACATTTAACCTGGACCACGAAGGAATTCCGGAGCTTGCTACTAACTAAAAATTCTGACTCCCGTGCAATTTGGAGAGCGTCATTTTCAAACATTCCTGGAATCCCACCATGTCCCGAGGATATGAGCGAGCCCAGATATGCTCATCTCGCATTCGTTAAGGTGTGCCATGTACGTGTTATTTGTCGCGTTTATTGTTACATGTCCTGATCGCCTTTTTTTCTAGCGCTGTGACAAAAAGATGCCTTCAGTTAAAATAATTTGGTATGCTCGAACCAGGTTGTGCAAGCGATGCCTCCAAGCAGAGTGAGCGTTTTTTCGACCACCTGCCGCAAGCCTGTCTAAACGTTTCTTTGCAAGATTTACTACCCCGGGCCACCGTGTGCCTGACCCCGTTTACTTGTTGAGTAATTTTGTACCATCCCACGAAGTTGAATCTGAAAGTTGGTGCTTCCATCATTCTGTCTTTGTGTCCAAACTTACTCTTTATTTCTAAATAAATCAAAAGGGGACAGGTTTTATCATACGAAAACATGTAAGATGTGGGTAAAGGAATACCATGCCAGCGCCGAAGATAAACAAGAATGGATTACAAAAAAAAAGACGTTGCAGGAACGACTAAAGAAGGTCAGTCATCATCTTTATTTTAGTATTGGGTTTCTTTACCAACACAGTCATCCCTTTCAGCACGCTGAGGCATGCGGATTGTGGCACAGAGAATATGAGGATTTGTTAGTCGCTGAAAGAAACAGCGCTATCGAAGCTCGTAAAACTTTGTAAGAATTTTTTTCGAATTTAATCTAGTATGTGCTCATGGCTTTTAAAGTGTGGTGGATCATCTCATAAAACTCGGATGGGGTGAAGAATTATCTAAAATAGACAATAGGAAGGATCAGCCGACGGAACTTGCCTCTGTGATCAAAGCCTGCCAAAAGGATATCACAGACAAAAGTAGGTCTTGTGTGTTTATCTGCTTTTAAAGCACGAGTCTTTACGCCAACCTTTTTTCAATAGCTCTCACCTTTTTAGAAAAAAATCTTATTAAGCATATGTCAACAATCAAACGTTCTCGTTTAAGGAAGGAGTGCGAAGAGCTTGTCGAGAAGCGTCTCCCACTACTCAAAGAGCTTTACGACGCACATGTTGATACACTTTCAGCAAACTCGATATACCCCGATATTGCGGACGTCTTCTGCCATCCTGACGTTTATGCATTTATAACACAAAAGCCAGAGGTAGATCTTACCCTTGCACATTTTAATAGCATGCGTTCTTCTTTGCCGGATATATTTTCTCAAGTGCGAGTGGCGATTGCAGAGCGTATAATCGCCTTAATTCCAGCAAGCCTCATCCCTGCAGGCGCGAATGCTCACGAACTTCTAAAACTGGCGACTATCTCATTCAAATGCGGCAGTGACACATGTTTATCAAGAAGGGATTTGCATCAGGCCCCAATGTTGCGATACCCAGAAATAATATCTCATTCCTGTGCGACTACTGAGTACAACGTATGTGACGAGGAGTCTGGCGGCATGGAGACGTGCGATGGACTTATGGTGGTGAACAGGAAGCTTCATTCGATTTCATGGAACGGGAACTCTCGGATTGAATTTGCTGAGCAGGCTTTCACGATACTCCAGGATGCAGTCAGAATGTGCGGCCGCGATCCCCTTACCACGACAACCGACGAAATGAACGTCGACTGCCCCCTTTTCGAGTGTCTGACTTGCCACGATGATTATAAAGGTCAAA
>Ga0247779_1001086_pt1 | contig 13785 bp, 9 predicted proteins | sample UWRJL221509R5_FD_179925 | JGI IMG/M metagenome (GOLD analysis project Ga0247779, IMG submission 179925) | Plant litter microbial communities from Arlington Agricultural Research Station in Wisconsin, United States - UWRJ-L221-509R-5 | ecosystem: Environmental > Terrestrial > Plant litter >...
GGCCCGGAAGCGCTTGACGGCACTGGCCAGGGCTTCGGAACGGCACCACGGCGACAGCTGACCGGGAACGCGACGCCAGGCCAGGCGCAGCCAGTAGTCGCGGATCGCGCGTTGGCAGGCCGCTTCGTTGGCGGGCAGGCGCAGGCAGCGCTCGAGGGGAATGCGTCCCTTGTTGGTCAGGTAGGCGCGAAATCCCTTGGCGAGCCAGATCGCGTCCTCGTGATCGAGCTTGTCGGAAGCGACGCGATGGGCGCGCAGCAATTCGTTGTCCAACGCGGGACTCGCGGGAGTCTGCAGCGAAGGCGCAATCACGCGACCCTCCGGTGCGGCTTGCATGGTTTCCAGCATGTTTGTCTCCAATCTCATTGCTCGGTCGATGGCATCGGCTTGCTATTCGTCCCGTGAGGGTTTCCACCCGGGGCCTCGATGACTCGAACCATGGAAGAAAGTCTAGAGTCGGCTTGCTTTGCAAAACAGCGATGTTTTGTTGATCGTTAAGTGAGGAAAACTTGAAGATCGAATTCCTGAAAACCCTCGATGCGATCCTGCGTCACGGCACGTTCGCGCGCGCCGGCGCAGAGGTCGGATTGACCGCCAGCGCCGTCAGCCTGCAGGTCAAGCGACTCGAGGAATACCTGGGCCAGCCGCTGTTCGATCGTTCGGCCCGTACCGCACGGCCGACGCCCTTCGCCGTCGAGCTCGCCGCGACGATGCGCGGCGCGCTGCAGGCCATGGAAGACGCTCGCACCGAGCAGACACCGACCGTCAGCGGCAAGCTCGTGATCGGCACCATCCGGACAGTTCAGTCCACCAACCTGCCACTGGCGCTGCGCTACGTCTCCGACCGGTTCACGCAGTTGACTGTCCGCGTGGTCCAGGGCGATTCCGTCGAACTGCTGCAGCAACTTCAGGCAGGCCAGATCGACGCGGCCGTGCTCATCCGCCCCTCGGCCGGCGGCTCGAGCCGCCTGTCCTGGCGCAATCTCGAACGTCAGCCGTATGTCTTTGTCGCGCCACCCGACTCCAAGGGACTGTCGATCGAAAAGCTGCTCCAGACCTATCCCTGGATCCAGTTCGACACGTCCCTGAGCGGCGGTGGCGTTGCGGCCAAATACGTCGCGCGCATCGCGCCGCGCACGCGATCCCGGTTCGAGCTCGAATCCGTCGAGGCGATTCATGCACTCGTCTCGGCCGGCGCCGGCGTGTCGCTGCTGCCAAAGCTCAGCAATCCGATGAACGCGTTCAAGCCCGTGCGCCAGATCCCGCTGGGCAACCAGGCCCCCAGTCGCCAGATCGCCTTCGTCTGCCGCAAGCCCGACGAGGAGAACAGACGCATCGCAGCCTTGCGCGACGCTTTCGTCTACGCCTTCTCGCCCCACGAATGACCTCGTCGCCGGCCCGGCCCAAAGCCGGCGGCGCCTGTTTTTTTGCCGCTGGTCTGGCAACCTCGTGCCCAACATGTGCCGACAACGGCCGGGAGGATCGTCATGCTCGCGATGCGGGACTGATGCCCGACCGACCATCGGCACCCTCACGAAGAGATCACGATGACGACTGCAGGACTCTCCCAGCAACACGCGCGGCTGCTGATCGGCGGCAATTGGGAAGCGGGCGCGACCAGCTTCCCGATCCATGACAAGTTCAGTGGCGCGCAGATCGGCCGCGGCGAGGCGGCCTCACGCGAGCAGGTCGACGCGGCCGTCGCCTCTGCCAGGCGTTCGTTCGACGAGAACAAGCTCGAGGCGTATGAGCGCTTCCGTATCCTCACGCACGCAGCGGCGTTGATCCTCGAGCGACGCGAACTGCTGGCCAACACGATCATGGCCGAGGCCGGCTTTCCGGCCATCGATGCCAACAACGAGGTCACCCGTGCCGCCGAGGTCTTCACGGTCTCGGCCGAGGAAGGCAAGCGACTCGTCGGCGAGATGGTGCCGATCGAGACGGTCGAAGGGCACGCCCACCGGATGGCGTTCACGATCCGCGTGCCGCGGGGCGTCGTCTGCGGCATCACCTCGTTCAACTCGCCGTTGAACATGGTGGCGCACAAGGTGGCGCCGGCGCTGGCTGCCGGCAATACCGTCGTCGTCAAGCCGCCGCAGGCCACGCCGCTCAGTGGCGCGCTTCTCGCGCAGATCCTGCTGGACGCCGGCTTGCCGCCCGGGCACATGAACCTGGTGAACGGCCCGGGCGCCGAGATCGGTGGCTGGCTCGTCGCGAACCAGGATTTCGCGTTCTACACCTTCACGGGCAGCACGCCCGTCGGCAAGAAGATCCGCGACTCCGTGGGTCTGCGGCCCGTGGCCCTCGAGCTGGGCAGCATCGCGGCCACGGTGGTGTGCGACGACGCCGACCTCGATCGCGCCGCGAAGCGCTGCGTGCAGTCGGGCTTCCGCCGAGCCGGCCAGGCCTGCACGTCGATCCAGCGCCTGTTCGTGCAGCGCGGCGCGCTAGACGCCTTCGTGCCCAAGCTTGTCGAGGCCGCGCGCGCGCTCAAGGTGGGCGATCCGCACGATCCCGCGACCGTCATCGGCCCGATGATCAGCGAAAAGGAAGCCGAACGTGCCCTGGCCTGGGTCGACGAGGCACGCCGCCAGGGCGCGACGGTCGTCCTCGGCGGCACGCGCCAGAAAGCCCTGGTGCAGCCGACCATCCTGTCCGGCGTGCGTGCGGACATGCGCGTGATGTGCGAAGAGATCTTCGCGCCGGTGCTGTCCATCGTGCCGTTCGACGACTTCGACGGCGTCATCGCGCAGGTGAACTCGACGCCGTTCGGCCTCGCCGCCGGCATCTTCACGCGCGACATCATGCGCGCGCTGTCCGCGGCGCGCCGGCTGCATGTCGGCGTCGTGCACATCAACGAACCCTCCAGCAGTCGAGTCGACCTGATGCCGTTCTCCGGCGTGAAGAACAGCGGCCTGGGCACCGAGGGCCCCCGTTACGCGATGCGTGAGATGACGGAAGAGCGTCTCATCACCGCCAGCCTTTCGTGAATGGAACCTTGAACATGACTGCAACCAGAATGACCGGCGCGATGTACATCGCCCACTGCCTCGCCCAGGAAGGCGTGACCAAGGTGTTCGGCCAGTGCGGCCACACCAACTACGGTCTCATCGACGCGTGCGACAAGTTCGGCATCGAGTACGTGTCGTTCCGCCATGAGCAGCAGGCCGTGCACGCCGCGGACGCCTACTTCCGCGTGTCGCACAAGCTGGCGGTCATCAACGTGCACCTGTCGCCTGGCCTCACCAATGCCCTCACCGGGGTCGCGACGGCCGCCAGCGACGGCACCCCGATGCTCGTCATCGCGGGCAACACACCGGCGTACCACAACGCCCGCGAGGCGCACCAGCAGTTGCGCCTGCACGCGGACGCGTCGCAAGGCGACATGTTCCGCCCGATCTGCAAGCGCGTCTGGCGCGTCGACGAGCCCAAGCTGTTGCTCGACGTGATGCCGCGCGCGTTGAACCTGGCGCAGACGGGCCGCTCGGGCGCCGTGCTGATCGACGTGCCGATGGACGTCTTTTCGCGCACCGTCGAGGTTGACAAGGTGCAGATGGCGTCGCGCCGCCCCGCCTTCCCGCGCACCGTCGGCGACGCGCAGGGCGTCGCGAAAGCCGCGGAGATGCTGCTCGCCGCCCGCAATCCGGTGATCTTCGCCGGCAACGGCGTGGCGCTGTCCGAGGCGTCCGAGGAACTCGCGGCGCTGGCCCGCCGCCTGCAGGTGCCCGTGGCCACCACGCTGATGGGCAAGGGCCTGTTCCCGGAGAACCATCCGCTGTCACTGGGTACCACCGGCATCTGGGGCACGCGCGCGGCGAACGACACGACGCGCGAGGCCGACGTCATCCTCGCGATCGGCACCGCCTTCGGCGAGGCAGACTGCAGTTCGTGGCGGTCCGAGTACACGTTCGACATCCCCGGCTGCTCCAAGCTGATCCAGATCGACATCGATCCCGAGGAGATCGGCAAGAGCTACCCCGTCGACGTCGGCATCGTCGGCGACGCAAAGGCGACGCTGCAGGCGTTGATCGAGCGCATCGGCAGCCAATCGCGACCCGCAGCGACCGTCGCCACGCAGGCCGACCAGGTCGCCAGCCGTAAGACTGCGTGGCTCGAGGACCTGAAGGAGTCGCAGAACGACAACGGCACACCGATCCATCCGGCGCGTCTGCTGCGAGAACTGTCCGAGACGGCTCCCGAAGGGGCGATCTTCGTGACCGACGTGGGTTGGAACAAGAACGGCGCCGGCCAGCAATTGCAGATCAACAAGCCGCTGTCCTTCATCACCAGCGGCGGCATGGCGACGATGGGCTACTCGCCCGCCGCGGCGATCGGCGCCAAGATCGGCGCGCCGAATCGCAAGGTGATCGGCCTGGTCGGCGATGGCGGACTGACTTCGGTGCTGGGATCGCTCGCGACGTCGGTGGAGCTCGACATCCCGGTGCTGTGGGTGCTGTTCAACAACTTCTGCTTCTCGACGATCCGCACCGTCGGCAACACCTACTTCGACAACCGGCGCGGCACGGAATTCCAGCGCCCCGACGGCTCGCAGTACAACCCCGACTTCATGCTGCTGGCCAAGGCGTTCGGCATCGAGTCCTCGCTGATCACCGATCCGAATGAACTCACGGCCGGCCTGAAGCACGCGATGGCGCAGGACAAGCCGTACCTGCTCGAGGTGCGCACGCGTGGTGACCTTCCGATGCCGCGCACGGGCTTCTGGGACATCGCCGAGTTCCTGCAGGGCGGCAATCTTGCGGACTGAGAGCGGCAGCGCCATGAACGCCTCCAGCAGCTCCAACGCGGCGCTTCCGTTCCCGGCGGCGCGCGGCACGGCCCCGTCGCCTACGGAGGGCAAGCTGCATCGCGCGGACTACGAGCCTGCGAACCGCGGCCCGTTGCAGGATGTACGCGTGCTGGACATGTCGCGTCTTTTCGCGGGCAACGTGTTGACACAGATGCTGGGCGACTTCGGCGCCGACGTGGTGAAGGTCGAGCCGCCCGCCGGCGATACCTTGCGCGGCTGGCAGACGGCCGGCGTGTCGACGCACTGGAAGGTCTACGGACGCAACAAGCGCAGCCTCGCGCTCGAACTGCGCAATCCGAAGGCCCGCGAGCTGCTGCTCGATCTGGTGCCGACCGCGCAGGTCTTCATCGAGAGCTTCCGGCCCGGGGTGCTGGAGAAGATGGGCCTGGGCCCCGACGTGCTGCTCGAACGCAATCCCGGGCTGGTCATCATCCGCATCTCGGGTTGGGGCCAGTCCGGCCCGTACTTCCAGCGGCCCGGCTTCGGCACGCTGATCGAAGGCATGTCCGGCTTCGCGGCGCTGAACGGCTTCGCGGACCGCGAGCCGGTCCTGCCGCCGATGTACCTGGCCGACGGTGTCGCGGGTCTGTATGGCGTGTCCGCCGTGATGATCGCGTTGCGCGAAGTCGAGCAAGGCGGTGGGCGCGGCCAGGTCATCGACCTCCCATTGCTCGATCCGCTCTTCGCATTGCTGGGCCCGCAGGCCGCGAACTACCGTCTGACAGGCAAGCTGCGGCAGCGCAGCGGCAGTCGCTCCACGAACTCCGCGCCGCGCAACGCCTATCGATGCTCGGACGGCAACTACGTGAGCCTGTCGGGGTCGACCCAGAAGATGGCCGAGCGCACGCTGTGCGCGATCGGACGCCCCGAACTGGTCGACGATCCGCGGTTCCGGACCAACGCCGACCGCATCCGCAATGTCGAGGAGCTCGATGCGATCGTGGGCGGCTTCATCGCCCAGCACACGCAGCCCGAGATCCTGTCGCTGATGGAACAAGCCGAGGTGACCGTCGGCCCCATCTATGACGTCTCGCAGATCATGGCCGATCCGCATGTGGTCGAACGCGAATTGCTGGCCGACTATCCCGACGACGAGACCGGTCTGTTCCCGATGCACCACGTCGTTCCGCGCATGTTCGGGACGCCTGGCGCGATCCGCATGCCGGCGCCCACCATCGGCCAGAACAACCGAGAGCTGCTGGCGGAGATCGGCATCGACGACGCGGCCTACCGGGGCCTTCTTGCCGAAGGCATCGCGAGCGAGGCACCGAGCTCCGGCGCATCTGCGGAGGCCGCATGATGTCGCGTGAGGCGCCGGTGTGGCGATCACTCCTCTACGTTCCGGCGAACCAGGAACGCTTCATCGTTTCGGCGCATACCCGCGGCGCGGACTGCATCCAGCTCGATCTCGAAGACAGCGTCCCCTTCGACCAGAAGGAGTTGGCGCGAGCCAAGGTCGAGAACGCGGCGGCTCGGGTGCGCCGCGGTGGCGCCGATGTGATGGTGCGCATCAACCGGCCCCTGTCGTTGGCGGTGCGCGATATCGAGGCCTGTGTCGGCCCCGACGTCGACGGCTTCTCGTTGCCCAAGGTCGAGAGCGCCAGCCACATCCACCTACTCGATGAACTGTTGTCGGAAGTCGAACTCAAGCGCGGCCTCGAGGTCGGGCACTCCTCGCTGATCGCGATCGTTGAAAGTGCGGCCGCCATGTTCGACATCCTGGCCATCGCGCGCTCCAGTCCTCGTCTGGTCGCGCTCAATCTCGGGGGCGAGGACTTCGCGCTCGACTGCGGGATGCGTCCGACAGCCGACACCCTGCATCTGCCCAAGCAGCAGATCGTGCACGCGGCGAGCGCCGCTCGACTGGCCCCGCTTGGCGTTCTCGGCAGCATCACGGGCTTCAAGGACGAAGCCGCGTTCCAGGCGATGGTGCAGCGCTCCAAGGAGTTTGGCTTCGTCGGCGCTTCGGCGATCCATCCATCCCAGGTCGCGATCCTCAACAAGGTGTTCTCGCCCAGCGACGAGGAGATCGCCGAGGCCAAGCGCGTCATCACGGCGCTCGAGGTCGCGCAGGCGGAAGGTCGCGGTGCCGTGGCGCTGGACGGCAGGATGATCGACGCGCCGGTCGCCGCGCGCGCTCGCAAGACCTTGGCGCGCCGCGCGGCCATCGACCGGCGGGCGCGCCGCGCCGAATCCCTCGGCCTCCACTGACGCCGCCGCCGACGACGGTCAGGCGACTTCCAGCAAGGCGGCCATCCCTGCGCCGCCACCGGCTCCCATCGAGACGACGACGAAGCGCACACCGCGCCGCTTGCCCTCGATGAGTGCGTGCCCCACCTGGCGGACACCGGTCATGCCCGGCACGTGGCCCAGGGCGACCGAGCCGCCGTCGACATTGCAGAGCACGGGATCGATTTCCATCTGTCGATGGAACAGCAGCGCGTCGCTTGCAAAGCTCTCGTCCAGTTCCCAGAGACCGATGTCGCCAGCTTTCAATCCGTGCCGCGCCAGGAGCTTTCGCGCAGCCAGAACCGGCGCCAGGCCGGCGTCCATCGGAGCGCCCGCAGCGACGGCCATGCCGCGAAAGACGCCGAGTGCGGCAAGCCCTCTGCGCTGCGCATACGTCGCTTCGGCCAGCACGCAGGCCGCAGCGCCGTCCGCGGGCGGGCTCGCATTGCCCGCCGTGATCGCTCCGCCTTCGATCGTCGGCTTGAGCTGGCTCAGGGTCTCGAACGTCGCATCGGGTCGAACGGACTCGTCGGTCGACAGCAGCACGTCCTTCCAGTCATATCCGCCGCTCTTGCGGTCGTCCAGCTTCATGCGGGCTTGCAAGGGCACGAGCTCCGCGCCGAAGCGCCCCATTTCGTGGGCCATCACAGCGCGCCGTTGCGATTCGGCGGCGTAGCGATCCTGCGCGTCGCGCGAAATACCGAAGCGCTGCGCGATGTTCTCAGCGGTGTAGACGGCCGGCACGTACGCATGCTGCACGTGATGCACCGCCAGCGCATCCGCCTCGCGCTGCATCCAGTCGATGCTGGCCTGATGCAGCGCCGAGACGTTGTCCTGGCCGCCCGCGATGCAGGCCTCCATGCCGCCACGGTCGATCTGGCCCGCCGCGATTGCAATCGCGACAAGACCGGACGCGCCCTGCCGATCGACGGTCTGCCCCGGCACGCTGACCGGCAGGCCGGCGGCGAACACCGCAAGCCGGGCGATGTTGCCGCCAGCAGTGCCCGCCGCCAAGGTGGTTCCGACCACGACGTCCTCGAACGCTTCCGGTTCGATGCGGGATCGCTCGACGACGTGTCGAATCGCGTACGCCATCAGCGTCGGTGACTTGATGTCGTTGAGGGCGCCGTGGAACGCTTGAGCCACGGGGGTTCGTGCCGTGGACACGATGACTGCTTCACGCATCAGGTTCTCCAATCCAGGTGCTCGCGCGGAGATGCGCCGCGCGACGGTTGATCGAACGCCAAGGAATCACGCCAGTTGGCTGCCGACGGATTCCTCGAGAGTCTTCCAGGCGGCTTCGCCGTACTTTCTTCGTGCCCGCTGGTAGTAGCCGCTGCGGCTCAGCCTTTCGCGGAACGACAGCCCATCGACGGCGTCGAGAGACATGCCCGCCTTGGCCATGGCCGCTCGATAGGTTGCGTCGAGCCGCGCGAGGTCCTCGCGTTGCGCGAGTCCAGCCTCATCCAGGCGGCGCTCGACGACCTCCTGCAACGAACCCGGCAGCCCACGCCACGCGCGTCCGTTGAACAGCACCCAGTTGCCTTGCCACATGTGGTTGCTCAGGCAGCAGTGCTTCTGGACCTCGTAGAACTTGGACGTGACGATCAGCCCCAGCGGGTTTTCCTGGCCATCCACGACGTGCGTCTGAAGCGCCGAATAGACCTCGCCGAACTGGATGCTCGTCGGCGCTGTCCCGAGCGACCGGAAGAGCTCGGTGTATGCCGCGGCCGACGGGACGCGCACCTTCAGGCCGGCCAGGTCGTCCACGGCCGCCACGCGCCGGCCCGAAGTCGTGATCTGTCGGAAGCCAAGATCCCACGCTCTCGCCATCGGCACGAGACCCGCTTGCAACAGCGAGGCGCGGATCGTCGCGCCGAGGGGGCCCTCGATCGCCGGCCACACGGTGGCGGCATCCTTGAACGCGAAGCCGACGCCGTCGAGTGCGGCCATCGGCACGAACGAGGACACCACCAGGCCGCCGATCACGTAGGCCTCGATGCCGCCGCTGCGCAGTTGGCTGAGCGAGTCGGCTTCCCCACCGAGCTGGTTGTTCGGGAAGATGCGCAGCTCCACGCGTCCGTCGGTGTCGGCGGAGATGCGGCCGGCGGCCTCCTGCAGCCTGAGATGCGTCGGGTGGCTCGCCGCGAGCGGATGCGCCACCTTGAAGCTGAACTCTGCGCTTCGCGCGCGTGCGCGGGTCGCGCCCCACAACGGTACCGTGGCAAGGGCACCCAGCACGGTGCGTCGGCGAGGAATGGCAAGCATGGCTGTCTCCGAATGCGCCTGCGCGACTGAGCCGCTCGACATCTTCTAGGCAGGCACCTCACCCGCCTGACGGGCACCGGCCTTGAACATGGGCGAGATGAGACTGGCGTGGCTCAGCTCGTCGGCCGTCGCCTTGAGCACCGGGGCCAGTGCGTCGAGACGCTCCTCGGCCAACCTGGAACTCGGGCCCGCGATGATCACGAGTCCGACGACCTGGCCGTTGGCGCCGCGCACCACGGTGGCCATCGAGCTCATGCCGGGCGCGAACACATCGGCCGTGACCGCATGCCCGCGCTTGCGCGTGGCGCGGATCTGGGCGAGCAGGCTCTTGATGCTTCGCGGTGCGGCGGGGCCGAACGACTTCGCATCACCGAATCCCTGCTTGGCCACCACCTGCAAGGCTTCCTCGTCCGACATCGTCGACAACCAGGCCAACCCGGCTGCACTGGAAGCGAGCCAGACGTGCTGGCCCATCTCCGGGTCGTAGCGCAGGCCGTGCACCGCGCCTTGCGACTTGGCGACGAAGACGAGGCTGTCGCCCTCGACGAGCGCCAGTCGGACCAGTTCGTTGCAATGACGTGCAAGCCGGTCGAGGATGGGCTGCGCGATGTCGCTGACGCCGCTGGAACTCAGGTACCGAAGTCCCAACGCCACGGCCTTCATGGCCAGCATGAAATCGCCGTGGCGTTCGTCGCGGCGGACGTACCCGCACTCGACCAGCTCCGTGAGCAGGCGATGCGTCGCGCTCAGCGGGATGTCCAGCGCGGACGACAGCTCCGACAGCGAACGCCCTTCCGGGCAGGACGCCAACTCCTCCAGCAAGGCGAAGCTTCGTTGCACGACGTTGCTCATCGGTTCCTTATCCAAAGCCGGCGAGGATCCAGCCTTTGGTCGATTCTTCCACTTTGGAAGCACCTTCCAAAATGGTGAAGACCCGTACCCCCGCAGCCGCGAGGGGCATCGGCCTGCAGACTTCAGAACCGCAGGCTGGCGTGCACTCCTGCAAAGAACGTCCTGCCCGGGGCCGGCTCGAAGTAGCGGCCGTTGCCTTCATTGACGATCACCGACCCGACGTAGCACCTGCCCGTGACATTGTCGAGGCGACCGATCGCCGACAGTTGCCAGTCACCCAGCGTCACCAGGTAGCCGCCGCTCAGACTGGCCATGGCGTAGGCGCTTGCCGCGTCCGAGTTGGAGTCGTTGACCTCGACCTTGCTCACATAGCGGACCTCGACAGCGCCGCGCCATCCCTGCTCGGGATTCCATCCCAGCGACAGGAAGGACGTATTGCGCGGGATGCCCGGCATGCGGTTGCCGGAGGCGATTGGCGTGCTCGGTGTCGTGCAGGGTGTTGTGGTGCAGGACAGGAACGCGCCGGTGTATTGCGCATCCAGCCACGTGTAACTGAGCTGCACCAGTGCGTCGCCTGCGAAGGACTTCTGCCAAGCCAGTTCCGAGCCCATGCGGCGGGTCGAGGCGACGTTCTGGTAAGTGGACCGGCCGCCGACGTTCGACAGCGTGACGATCTCGTCGGTCGTCCGCGTCAGGAACAGCGCCAGGCTCGCGACGCCCCAGTCGCTCGAGCGCGTCTTCACGCCCACTTCCAGGTTGTTGCTGTGCGACGCCTTCAGATCGAAGTTCAGGCCGGTGAGGCCGTTGGGGCGGTAGCCGATCTCGTTGAGCGTGGAGGTCTCGAAGCCGCGCCCGGCGGTGACGTACAGGTGCGTCTCCGGGGTCAACGCATAGATGGCGCCAAGCACCGGCAGCGTGGCGGTGTAGCGCGCGCTGCCGCTGTCGTTCGGGTTCGTGGTGGTGACATAACGGTCATGGGAGACGAACTCGACGGAGCTGCGCCGCACGCCGGCATCGAGCGTCCACGCGGACGTCGGGTGCCATTCGCCCTGCACGTACGGGTCGAGGTCCTGGACATCGTTGATCTCGTTGCGCCGCAGCGCGCCTTGCACACCCAACACGGGCGCTGAGGTCGGCCCGGTGAAGTTCTGGTAGCCCTGTCGATGCTCACTCAGCGTGTCCCAGGCGAGACCGGCGACCAGCGAATAGGGCTGTCCGGCCAGTGCCCCGGCATGCGTCCATCGCGCGTCCGCGCCTTCGTAGTCGCGTGCGAGCTCGATGACGCCGCCCGGATTGAGCGGATTTGTTTGCGATGCGACTGGGATCGACTGAAATTGCTCGGTCTCGCGGTGGCCGCCGTACAGCAACACACGCACCGAATCGGTATCGCCCAAACGGCGGTCGTAGATCAAGCCGCCCTGGCTCTGGCTCAAGGATTTGCGTGTGTCGAACTGGACGGCCGAAGGGTCGACACCGCGCGGACCGCCGGCGAGCTCAGCGCGCGTCAGGCCCATGGGGTCTTGCGCATGCGGCATGTCGATCGCATTGCCGATCAGCGTCAGATGGCTCTGCGGATCGATTTGCCAGCCCAGCTTGAGGTTGCCGAGGTTGCGGCTGACCGCGCTGTGATCGCGAAAGCCGTCGGTGTGAAAGCGGGACGTGCTCGCCACGTAGTCGAACGCGCCGTGGCGACCAGACAGCTTGGCGTCGTAGCGCTGCTGACCATCGCTGCCGCCACCTCCGCCGATCGTCAGCAGCGGACGCCCCGATCCTTTTTGCGTGTCCACCAGCAGCACGCCGCCGGACGAATTCCCATACAGGGCTGAGAAAGGGCCGCGCAGCACTTCGACGGACGCGGCGGACTCGAGGTCGACGTTCGAGATCTGGCCCTGGCCGTCCGGCAGTGTTGCCGGGATGCCGTCAATGTAGACGCGCACGCCCCGGATGCCGAAGGTCGAGCGCGCACCGAAGCCGCGCACCGAGATCTGCACGTCCTGCGCATAGTTCTGCCGATCGCGCGCCAGCAGCCCCGGCACGGCCTTCAAGGTATCCGAGATGTTGATGCCCGAGCGCAGGTCGCCTTGCGGATCGAGCGCGACGCGGTCGATCGATGCAGGCACGTCGAACGCGGACGATTGCAAGCGCGTCGCGGTCACGTAGACGGTCTGCGCCTCGCTCGAGGCCGGACTTGCGGCCGCCACCGTCTGCGCTTCGCTGCAGTTCGGAGCACACGCTGCAAACACGATCGAAGGGATCAGAGCCAGGCCGACGGCGGGCTTGGTTTTCGACATCTGAAGTTCCTCGGAATCGCGCACCACGTACCAAGCTCGGGGTGCACCAAAAAAGTCGGACGCCGGCGCTCGCATGCCAGTGCGACGAAGGGCTCTCCCCGGACCGGCTAGGAGAATCGGCCCAGGCCTTCGTCGACGCTGCACATGGCGAGCGCGTGGCGTCCGGAACGTGACCGAGGCGTCGCTCAGCCTACACACGACCCTCGGCTCTTCACGCGCGCGGCGTAAACCAGCGGAACCGCGCGACCGGGAAGATCCCGGGAGGAATCCGAGGTCAGAAGTTGTGGACGACGCCGAGGTCGAACGACTTGTTGCCGGTACCGGCCTCGGTCGCATTGCCCACCGTGAAAGCGGCGCCGTGCTGGTTCTGGATGCGCGCGAAGGACGTGTAGACCGACGTCCGCTTCGACAACGGATACTGGTAGCCGAGCGCCCACTGGTTGGCATCGCGATCTCCGCCGCCTGGTGCGCTGCGCGCATTGCGGTCGTTGTGGTTGATGTACGAAGCCAGGACGTTGCCGCCTGCCACGGGCACGGTCACGCCGGCGAGCAGGTCGAGCGCATCGAGGGGGCGCGCAGCGCCGGTCGGATCGCCCGTGGACTTCTCGGCGAGCGCGTGCACCTTCACGACGCCGAAGTCGTAGGTCGCACCCAGCATGTAGTTCTTGCGCGACGCGCCGACGCCGTTCGTGTTGGACTGGTCGAGGAAGGTGAAGCTCACATACGCCGGACCTTGAACCCAGGTGACGGCCGCACCGGTCTCACGCCCGGCTTGCCAGTTGCCGGTCGTCTCGCCGAGCGCGAGTTCGGCCGAGGCGGTGACGCCGCCGATCGACGGCGTCGTGTACTGCACGGTGTTGTTCAGGCGCGAGGTCGACTTGTCGCCGAACAGGTTCTGCGAGTCGCCGGCGAAGCCGGTGCCGAACGGGTCGACCGTGGTCTGGTTGATGAAGTCGAAGCTGTAGACACGACCCGCGGTCAGCAGGCCGAACGAGCCGCTCAGGTCACCGTGCGCCTGGCGGCCCATGAACTGGTTGTTGCCGGTACAGAAGTTCGGCGCACCAGCCGCGCTGTCGACACAGATGCCGGTCTCCAGCTGGAACGAGGCCTTCATGCCACCGCCGAGATCTTCGACGCCCTTGAATCCAAGGCGCGATCCGCCGGTCACGCCGGACGACACGCGCACGGACTTGCCCCCAGCGTTGCCGCTGTCCAGGACGAGGCCGAGGTCAACCTTGCCGTAGACGGTGACCGATGACTGGGCGTGCGCGACACCGGAGAACGTGAATGCGAGTGCCGCGGCACTGGCAAGCAGAGTCTTTTTCATGAGAGTTGTCT
>Ga0247779_1001087_pt1 | contig 13784 bp, 17 predicted proteins | sample UWRJL221509R5_FD_179925 | JGI IMG/M metagenome (GOLD analysis project Ga0247779, IMG submission 179925) | Plant litter microbial communities from Arlington Agricultural Research Station in Wisconsin, United States - UWRJ-L221-509R-5 | ecosystem: Environmental > Terrestrial > Plant litter >...
GGCTGTACTAATAATTTTATTTTGCCTAGACTGTCAGAAAGAGAAGAAAACTAATCCAAAAAAAAAAACGACACTGAAAACAAAAGAAAACGTAAAATCATTATACCCAGAATCCCGAATGATGAAAGTCTATTAGTTGAAAAATCAATAAGTCCTGTCTGTTGACTGGGACCTCTCGCTTTCACTGCTACCGCTGCTGGCATTCTCAAGCATCCTTGAGAGTAACGGCCAGTCGGCGCTCGCCCTGCAAAGTGACCGGAACGTCCCTCGGGTTTTTGAAAGTAAAGTCTGGAAGGTGTCAAATTCGACCACCTTTCCGTCGTCCAAGACCAATATTCGATCACAATTGACGATGGTATTCAATCGGTGTGCGATGGTGAGAACGATTGCCCCGGAAAATTCTTCTTGGATTGTTTGCTGAATCTGCGTAGAACGAGAGATCAACGACATAATACCGAGCGCTCACAAAGGTCCACACACCTGATCATCAAGGTGAGAATCTATCTGGGAGGTTGCCTCGTCTAAGATGATGATTGATGTCCTTCTCAACATTGCTCTGGCCAAGGCTAGCAGCTGCTTCTCTCCGGCACTCAAGGAACCTTGTGTTATCTGCATGTCCAAGATGGACGGTTCTTCCTTTGAAGGCTCGTGAGCAAGGAGAGACGTTAGGTGGCATCTGCTAAGAACGTCCATACATTCCTCGGCTGTATATTTTCCGAGGGGGTCGAGGTTGCTTCGAATGGTACCTGAGAAGAGAGAGACATCTTGACTGACAATCGTCTATAAGACTGGTTTTCAGGACGTTGAAATAATGGAACAACAAGGTTTGGAGCTTACAATACGTGACCTCAAATCTTCAAGCCCGAGGGTGGAGATATCGATGCCATCAATACTAACAAAATGTAAGCGCAAGCATATATGAGTCGTGTTGTTTGAACGTACATAATCCTACCGGCTAGTGGCTCCACTATACGTAAGAAAGACAACACCAGCGTAGATTTGCCTGAACCGGTCCGTCCAACCTAGAATAATGTCAAATATGCGAAAATAATTCGAATAAGATTTCTACTCACAATTCCAATCCTTTCCGCCGGTTTTACTGTAAAGCTGACATTCCGCAAAATAGGTTTCCCTGGTGAATATTGCATAGTTAAATCATCCACCACTATTTCTCCAGATGTCGACGGCCAGTATGCGGGTGGTCTTGACTTCTCTATTATGGGAGGCGCTTCTTGAGGAGTATCTATGTATTCCACCACGCGTTCCACGCTATTAAAATCGAGTTCGAGTTGGGCAGCGACCTTTACCAGTTGTCGACTTGCATCAGCAAACATGCCTGCTTGGACTATGACCACAGCAGCGGAGCCGTTTGTAACTCCTTGCCACAACGCGAACATGGTAGCCGTGAAAACAACCACGGATCCTAGGCCTGAATGAAAATCAGAAACAGGAAATGAACAAGAGAAACGTTGTACGTACAGTCATACCTCCACCTCAGCCACCCATTGACCAACCACTGGGTTAATGGTTTAGAAAATGTGATAGTATAATTTGAGGAAAGAGTATTTCATACGCACATAAACATGATCATAAGACTGGAATTTATCAACCTAAAGTACTTGTAAATTCGCCGATTCAATCATATAAATTTTAATCTTACCCTTGCGTAGAAAGTATTTTGATACCTGTTTTCCATCCCGAAAGCCCGTATATGCGTTATGCCTCTGAGTAATTCGTCGTAGCCTGCGAAAGCAGGGGAAAGGGAAATCGACTCCAGTCGTCTTAAATCCCTAGAAGCTTGAATATACGCTGGTGCGAGCCGAATATAGAGCCAAGCTATGAACAGAGCGAACGGCGTGAAGGTCGGTACTTTGTACAGCATCACGCTCAAGGATGCTAAAAAGTTCAGCACCCCACTCAGACACATTCTAGCCGAGTTCTGGAGGGCATCGTCGATGGTGTTGATGTCCGTCGTGAATCGATTCAAGATCCTTCCGATAGGCGTGACATCGAAGAACCGAACAGGCGCCCTTGTCAGCCTGCGTAAGAGAGCGGAAAAAAGCGACCTTGACGCCTGTAAGCTGGCATAATATCCGATGACGATGTAGAGCAACACTGTCAATGCTCCAGCGATTGAGATATACATGTATATCAGCAGCCAGGGCCTGACATTTTGGTTGGGTGATGGCAATCCTTCCCATGGGTAACGAAACAGACGAGTCGACATGGAAGCTTCTTGATCTTTCTCATAGGCTTCTCCCCAGTTGGCGAGGAAAAACTATATTAAAGAATTAATATCGGGATATTGAAAAAGGACGAATAGTAATGCATACTTGGTTACCAATGTTGATAGCGCGCGTAAGAAGAGTAACGGACAGAGTCAAAATCCATGCAAATACTCCAGCTGCGCGAATATATGTCAAATAGCTGCGAAAGGAAACGTTCCCCTCGGCACGAGCCTCAGCCTCAATAAGTTTGCCCGTGTCCCGTTGACGATTTGCATTAAAAGAGCCAGGTTGGTCTCCATCCAGGTTAAGAAACTGAGCCTTTGTAGGAGATTGGATTTCTTCTTCGGTTAAATCGATGGCCCTCTGCAGTAGTCCTCTCTCTTCTAACTCGGGTATAGTGCCATGGTAAAGTATTTTGCCGTGGTCCAATTCAACCAGGTGAGATGCAGCCGGTAAACACAAGCTCAAGTGGTGGGTAACTAGGATGATCGTGCGGCCACGCGCTAAGTCACCGGTCAGACAGCTGCTAACTAAATGCTGAGCTGTATGCATGTCGACCGCGGCCAATCTGCAGAAACATGCCTCAGACACAGTATCAAGAATACATTTCATTCACTTACGGGTCGTCCAACAATATGTACTGCCACGGAAAGCGTTAACAAATTACTTCAGAGAGACGGAAAATCATGCTTACCTTGGCCTGCGAGTACATTGCACGCGCCAGGGCTACGCGTGCCCGTTGACCGCCAGATAAAGTTATGCCTTTCTCGCCAATTTCTACAAATATATGAATGTAAGTCAATAGCGGTTCCCACTATGATCCATCATAACGTACCAGTTGCATCCCCGGCTGGCAACATGTCAAGGTCCTGTCTAAGAGCGCATGCATCCAAAACAGCCTGATAACGAGTTTCATCAAATGGCGCCGTCGAGCCAAAAAGAACATTGTTGCGGATCGTAGCGTGTTCGAGCCCTATAACAACAATCCTAAGACCAAGTCAGCATGAATGGAGAAACATGGCTCACAAGGATTTTGAGCGCAATATGCTACTTGATGATTGGTTTTGTCAATCGCGACGCTTCCAGACGTACAGTGCATCTCTGGAAAGGAAGTCAACATTTTGTATTTATTGCCAAGCTTCTAAGGCACTGGCCTCCAAGAAGAGCCACCAAAAGGGCGCTTTTACCAGACCCAGTCGGTCCGCTCACGATTGTCAATTTCCCTGAAGGGAAAATGATGTCCAAAGGGCCTAGCTGGAAACGGCAGGGAGTGGCATCAAGTGCTGTAGCTTCTTTCCACTCGAACGTAGCTTCTCTGAATCCGATTTGCGGTAGGCATCCCCGTCTGGTAGGAGGATCTACTGGTTGACTTGATAATGTGGAAGCCCAATCTGGTACTTCGTCCTCCTTAAGGAAATCTTCAATACGTTGCATAGAAACATAGGCTATGCGGTAATTAGTTGAACAACCATTCCCGGCGATAAGATGTGTGAAGTTGCTCCTTACCATGCAGCATAGCGAAAACCTGTCCGGGGAGCGCTACCATCGGTGTTTGAAGTTGGGAAAAGAGCGCGATCGACGTGAAGGCCTTTGAGACCGTGAGTTTCTCGTTCGCCACTAATGTATAACACATGAAAGATATTAACGCGGTCGCGGAAGGCATCCACACCCTATTCGTAGTAGGATGAGTATATTTCGTTAAAATATGAGGCCGCACACTTACCATATAAAGTTGATAGCAGTGTCCACGATATTACCCTTTATTCGCCATCTTAGTTCGATGTCTCGCGCCTTCTGCGCCATGTTGGACCATTGATATTCTGCATTTTTTGTCTATGTTCATAAGAAAGTCAAGGGGAGCTAGAAACACTTACCCCAGCCGTAGTACTTCAAGAACCTGATGTTCTGAAAAAGCTCATCGACCGTCTTCATTCTACGGTCCTTCGCTTTCCATGACGAACGCGTGATCTACGTAGAATCAACTCAGAATGTGGAAAGACCGGGAATAGGAATAGTCGCCGATCTACTTACTGAGATGTCATATTGTGCTAAAGGGTAGTTGAGAGTGAAAGCCACTAAGACTACCACAACCCCGGAAAATGCACTCCATCCGAGAATTCTAGGGAAATGAGATAACGGAATATCAGTCGGCGCAGAAAAAAAATAGTAGCGATTCATTACGTACCGGTATAAGAAGTAGAGAGCTATCACTACGCGAACTGGTGAGGTGAACAAACCTGAGAATTCCCAGAAACGTTGTGCAACGGCATATGTATCACCCCTGAGTAAGGGAAAGGCGGTAAGTTATGTAGCCATTATGCCGAGGTGATTTTGACGACTTACTGCATTAAATTGATGATTTTGCCTAGGTCTGCATTCGTGGCCTCTCCCTCCCGTTGAATTCTGCCACTGATTTCTTGACGTTTGAGTGACTTGTAATGAATGAGGCAAAAGAGTTGACCACGAGTCCGTTCATAGCAGCGTCGCGTGTGCCAACCCTTGAATAAGTCGACTTGAGCAAAAGATAGATTCGCTAGAAAGGTGACCAATGTCCAAAAGTAGGCCGTGGACCTAGCGTCCGGAGTATCGGATTTCAGGGCTGCAAGGATTTGTAACAATGCATATGGGGACACAAAGCCTAGAAATCTCAACATTAACACGCCTGGAGTTCGAAATTGATGAAATGACATTCTCACCAATGGTAGCCCCCCACATCTCCAGCGCGACGTCGAGTATGAGATCCAAGGAATTTGATACGAGAAGAAATCGAATCAAAGAGTGGGTAGGATAGCTGAATTTCACTGTCGGTAAAAAGCTACGAGTGAGCTAAATTGAACCACATACTTATTTCGATACTCCAGACACTTATTGAAGAGGTTCTTGTGCCGGAAGAAGGGAGATAGACTCCAGACATCGTCTTCGTTTAGAGTTCCCTTCATTGCTAAGTCCAAGATTGGCTGAACAAAGGTGAATCCACTCCAGGACCAAAGGTTGACATTGTCCTCTGGGCAAGTTAATTTGACCGACGGAATCTAATACGTCCCAATATCTGTAAGCTAAGATGATTCTGGGACCGCAAGAAGACAGACACACGTCATTTGGTTGAGCCACATTGACAGCAGGTCGGTAGTTCTTCAAAGGCAGTGTTCCGGCCAGCCATGCGAATACAGCTGGGATAATGCTTGAGAGAAAGTCGAAGGCAGAGGCCTTCAAGCTACCATTTGGCGAGATCAAATGGTCGCCAAGTGCTAGAAGTGCTCGCAGGACGGAGGTTACGCTGAATGCAATGAAAAGATATGGAGGGGTTGAGAGGGGCTTTATTAGAATCCTCAACGCAATGTAACACTGAAAACTTAGTAATTAGAGGGTATATGCATTTACGCGTCCAGTCTACTCACCCAGGACACCGAATAAACCAACGCCATTATCATGAAGTTGCTGTCCTTCATTATTACACCAAAAACAATGCAGCCAACCCATTCTAAGAAAGACACGAATGCCAGTCCGGCAAGACATCGATTCTTGAATTTTGCATCCGAAGGCGACCGGTCAACGGGTTCCAGTAAGTCGTCAATGGTCAGGAAATTCCTGAATGGTGACGATATCCATTTCCATGCGAATTGGAAAGGTGCTGGCCATGGTAAAGTCCAAAGAATGTCAAGGATGAACGCAGCGAAAATAATTGATCCAGGCAACAATGTATTTAACCATTCCGGTCCTACGAGCGGACCGTCATTAGGAACCGAACCAGACTTTGGCGTCGTTGAGGTCAGTACGAGTCGTAAAATTTGCATGAAATGGTCGTTGAGCTCACCAAGAAGCCCATAAAGGACCGAGGTTGAGATAGTTGTGGTGAGAGAATGTCGAGGACACTGTTGAACGACTACTAGTTCCGCGGAAAGTTCTTCTCCAGGCTCGAAGTTTTGAATTTCTTTCTCAGGTGTATCATGATAGCATATATCGGAAATCCAGGCGCACATGGGGTACACGCTGTTGCACTTAATCCATGATCACCGAAGCGCGTGGCAAGGGCATTGTCAGTAGTAACGTACTACGGATATGAGATCTCCGCATGACAAGATTAAAATGTCCACTGCTTATTGCTAACTTGGGCATTCAACATACACGGCTGACTACGAATAACGGGGACAAGGTATGGGTGAAATAAAAGTTTAAGCCGACTAAACTGAGATCAAAAGTCAACAGAACGACAAAGGGTGCTAATTGACCCTCATAACAAGTGTGTACATCACAATGTGCCCCGCTCTGATTCCTGAAACATGACTTGCTTGCTAAATCTGCCGGAAAAGGTATGTCAGTAGCTTGTCTTGCGGGGAACCCCAATACTCAATAACTGGATCAAGAGTCAGATAACCCGGTATAGATCTCACAAGCAAGCATGAGCATGCCTTCGTTTAATAGGGAACCATTGATCATCTTGATACAAGATAAAGAACATTTAAACTTACAGTGCACGGAGACAACAAAAGTCGTTCTGGTCGCATACCAATGCCATGAGAGTTGCAAAGAAAGAACGTTTGCGATTGGACATCAAGTTCGTGATTCACTGGTGGCGCCCTGTCACGCATTATTACTTCATCTGTTACACCTCATTAATTACTAAATCAAGCCTTGGCGTGAATTACGATGATTACTGCATAGCACATCTTGACATTCGACGTCGACCACACATCTCGGTATTCTGTACATTGTTGTTTTATAAACCCTGTAACACCTCTTCATATGTCAGCCCGAGAACCTCTTTGGTTTTGTCATGAAGTATGTCTTTCTAAGCCCTCCTCAAGTCACGATGGCTAATCTCATTAGTGTCATGCGGAAATGAGACCTCTCATGGTACAGGGCACGACTTGTTAGCGGTCGGACAATCCGATTAACCTTTCTTTAGGTACCAGATCCTGTGTGCGCCTCATGTCATGGCAGTTTTGTCGAAAAGGCAAGCGACCAGTATCTGCCCTCTTATAATTGGCAACTGAAGAATCGATTAGATGGAGAATGCTGAGGATGATCCTCGTGAATTCGCTCATGGTGCAGGTCCTCTTGGAGATGATGCGGCTGGGATGCCTCCTCAGGGTTTGGATACCATTCTGTGTAAGTAAACTAGGCGGGTGACAGCAAAATTTCAACTAACGCCACATAGTCACCCTGCAATCTCTTATGGACAGAGGCATCCGAAGTCCTGCTCAGCGCGCAGGCGGCCCAGCAGTACGCATGTTCTTAAGATTTTGTTTCTGAATTCAAACCGATTATTGGCCTAGATTACTTTTGAAGTCCGAGGTCCTAATGTTTCAAGAACAGTAAGGCTTGGTGGAGGGCTTGCGGCTCCCCGACCCGACTCTCCGCACGGCGCTCCTCCTAACATGTCAACGTGAACTAAATTCTCTCATGTAGTTAGCTAGCGGAGTGCTGACAGTTTTATCAGCTTCCTGGGTGGCGATCCTCAAGGCGTAGGTGGCAGAGAACGTCCCGATATCAGCGGTGCATTAATGGCCCAATATCTGATGGCTCTTCTGGGACAACGTGATATTGGAATGTTTGGTGGTGGTCCTGAGAGTGGAAGAATGGGAGATTACGTGTTTAACCAAGAAGGTATGTAAATATAAGAGCTTTCATTACCTTCGAAACATAATTAAATGATTATCTTGTCTGCATAGCTTTGGATCAAATAATAACGCAAATCATGGAGAACTCCAATGCTCACCGACCAGTCCCTGCACCAGATGAAACTATTCAGAAATTACCGCGTGAAGTTCTGCTTGAAGGATGTAAGCGGTGTAGAACATTCTAGTAAATGCCGAGACTCATGATTATTTTTTTCAGCATCCACCCTAGAACTGGATTGCGCTGTGTGTAAAGAACAATTCAAAGTTCAGACTGAAGACCCGGCAGAACAGATCGTAGTGACATTGCCATGTAAACATCCATTCCATGAACCTTGTATCGTTCCCTGGTTAAAATCGAGCGGCACTTGTCCTGTGTGTCGGTACGTTTTTTTCATTTCGATTCTTATCTTTTGACAGGCGTCTGCTTTAAATACCATATCTGATCACTTTTCAAACCGCACAGCTTTGCCTTGGTACCTCAGCCGGAACATCACGACCCACCTTCAAGAAATTCAGTCCCAGAAGCCGCAAGTACTGGCCCACGCCCACGCTCACCCAACCATAACTCCGGCTCGGCAAACTCGACGCGTGGTGCAGGTGGAGGCCTTTTCCACAGTATTTTTGGTGGCTTGAGCGATTTCGTGCACAACAACCATAATAACACCCAAGACTCGAGTAGTAGTACGGCTCCGTCGAGTGGAAGCGGAACACGGTCGCCTACGGGTACTAGTCGCAATTCACAAACCGGGACGTCGCAACACCGTCGGTCGAATTCCGACCCTACCTCCCGATCGCATTCAACACGATCACCGCCTCCAAGTGGAGGAGACTCCCGTCAGCGTAATCGTAATCCCAATGTCCCCGGTGGATGGGCTGATGATTTAGATTGATTATATATTGTTGTATTTGTATCCGGGACGAAGGCGAATAGTTGGCATATGAAGAGCGGCTGAGTGGGCGAAGGGTTGGGGCTTAGATCTTTAATTTCGGTGGATGACATTCATCCTTTCGATGTTTGTTTGTTCATCCGTTTCAGGAGATCTGCTGAAGGCCGAAAAACGGTCAACCTAACTTCCGGGTCTTACCCTTGCCTCACCCTCGCTGGCTTCTCTAAATATGTCAGATTTTATCGTACGAACCATGGGTAATCAGTAGGCCAGTTTAGTTTAATAGCACGCTTGAGGTTTGACCACCTCCCTTTCCTCTTTGCTGCGCATTTGTAAAAAAAGACTTGTACTAGTACTTAAACACCTAGTTTTACTCAGACATGACTAATTTGCACTTTTGTGTTTCTCTTAAGTCGAATCTAAATATTGTAGACATCACTACCACCTTCCTTTCGCCAGCGGTCATGCATCTTGTGTATCGCTTTATTATTGGATATCAGTTGGAGTGTGAAGCGCAATCCGAGCCCCAACCACCCATGCTTCAGTCCTTAATCGAGAGACAATCTCGCACATAACAGGAACCGGAAATGGAAATCGAGAAAGAGAAAAGAAATTGTATTGTTTGATGCAAGAAAGACAATTGATTTTACATGCTGAAAATCCTTAACCCGTAGAAACTTTGAGGGTTTGTACCCCTTTAACTTAAAGCTTCCCCCTCGTTCCAGTCTAGTTGGTGGTAGCAGAGGTGAAGGGGGTAGTAGCGAAACCAACACGCTTGTTGGCAGTGTCGAAGACAGAGTAGAAGCGCTCGAGGAAAGCGAAACCGTTGATGAAGTCGAGACCCTCGCCAGAGTTGGTGCCAAGGTCATTGACAATGCCGTAGATGGTTCCGGCAACACCACCGATATCAGCATTGAGGGATCGGGGCCAGATTTGAGCATTGGGGGTCAAGCCGAAGGTGGCCTATGATCAAAAAAGTTGGTCAAAAAAAAAATGCCAGAGCGAGACCATTTAACTGAGAAAAGGACTTACGCCGTTAGCGACAAAGTTCAGAGTTTGGAGGTTAGAGAATTGGGCAGACGTAAAGCGGATTAATCCAGTGTTGGCGTCAAGAACACCTCCAGTAGCGGACCTGTACTTGGTGAAGGCGTTGGTAGCAATAAGGACGAGGGTGGTTCCTATTGGAGATTCTGTTGTTAACATGCTGTTACGATGAAAACTCTGAACACCTACCAGTGTCGACAATGCCGGCAGTGCTGGACAAGATCGAGGTGCTACCGTAGGTGATGGCCTGGTTAATACCCCAGAATTCGTTAGCAGGCGAAGTCTTGGTAAGGGGGCTAGAAATAATTAATTTGTTGAGCTGAAATTGATACCTCATAAAAACGATTGAATAGTACATACATGAAGGTGATTGAGCCAGAGAACTTGGAGCTGTCAGTTCCACCTATATGATGTGTCGTTAGTCGTAATTATAAACAGAAGGAAATGATCCTCACCCCAGGTGAGCTCTCCGTTCAGAGCATCTTGAGTGGTGGTAGGCTCGAAAGAGATACCGATTTCATTAGATGTGATGACGCCGGAACTGAACAGGTTGTCGGTGACGGTGGGAATGAGAGTGCCAGTGGCAGGGGACAAGGTGCCCGAAGTGAGGTCAACTGGGCCAATACTAGTCACGAGATTGAATCAGTTGGGTTAATATTAACGATGTAGAGTGACCAAGACATACCCAAGGATGCCGTCAACACCATCGAAGCCAGTGGACTATTTGGATGATGAAGTAAGCCTTGCAGTTAAGCAGAGTAAAAAGATGAAAAAACTAACCCTCGAAGCGACACCGATGGACTGCTTGGGGATGACGAGACCACTGGCGAGGGTGACTTGGTCGGTGAATTCGGTTCCTATATTAAGCAGTCGTGAGATAGGAAGCTTTGAGTAATGCATAGCGATAGCTCTCAAGTACCTGAGAAGGATCCCGATCCATAGGTAACAGACTAAACAGTGTAATCAGTAATTTGCGATGAAATTTTAAAAATCACAGGTACTCACCACTTTGTTAGAAGTCTGAGTGCTTGTGCTAGTCTTCACATAGGCCTGGGTAGCGCCAACCCATGTGTTTGAGCTAAACACCACAAAAATATTTATATCAGTCGGAAAGAAAAGAAGGGTTGAACACATACCTTCCGGTATCAATGAGGAGCGAGTCTATTGTAAAGGGACCGTGAGTGACTTCCATCTTTCGTGAAAAATACTGGACATACAAGTGGTGGCAGGGCTGCCGACACCAACAGAAGCAACGTAAGTAACGGCCTGGTTGTCAACTTGTTCGTTGATCACAGCATCGTTGTTGAACGAGAGGCCAGCAGACTTGGCAGCGCCCTTAGCCTTGAGTGCCTTTGCCCTGGTTTGATCGTGGCGGAGAAGGTTGTGGACACTAGTAAGGTTGAGGCGGCGAGAAATGGGCAATGTGACTGGAGATCGGTCAACTAGCACTGGGTTGGCAGCAACGCTGAGTGCAAGGAGGAGAGTAGTCAAAAGTGTGGTAGGGAACATCTTGGATAGAAGTTGCTGTCGAATACTAGTTCGTGGATCCGATGTTCATTGAAAGTGAAAAGGACTCCTTTTTATACAAGGAATCGTTAAAGTAGCCCACATGGAGCGCAAGTCGCCAACAGATTCTCAGATTGCGAACTCGCCATCACTGTTCAGCCTTGCACGAGGAAAGGTATGCGCTGATAATCCTGTATCCATAGAGGGTGTTGTTTTTCCAATCATAATAGATCTCAAGAGCTATAATTATTGCATTTATTTTTGACTTCCATACGGTCAGTTGAGCTGATTGAATACATCAGGCAACAAGACTCACCTTTTTCCAGACACGAAAACATGAAGAAGTTACGACGGATGTGGTACTACCGGTTTAGGGTCTCTCACGACAGGGTGATAACAAAAATAGACCAGATGGCTTCGACCGTCAGAATTGAGTTTATAGTCGTCGGATGGCTATTTCTTGGAGCCACAGCTGAGAAGCCCGGAGGATATAATTTGCGAGCCTGTTGTATGGTAGCATATGAAGCAATAAAGGCGCCAATAAAAGTCAAATATTGAGACTCTTATGCTTGCAGCTGCAAATTAGCTTCAAGAGCTCGATATTATTGGGAATTTGATTCCATCCTGTACATCATCAAGGCGACTGACTTGACGACACTGGAACCCCTGACATATTCAATACACCGCCCAATTAGTTGTTTCATGGCCTTTGTATGTAATTGGTCCTTCCTTAGTGTACCCAGGTACTTAGATGCACGCGGAGGGTTTAACGGAATGGAAAGATTGTCGTTTGAGGTAATTGTGAGTGATTAGGGAGAAACTAAGATTAGATCAGCCGCTTAACATATTGCGTTGAGGGCAGGTCACATTCACTTGTGATTGTTCTGGCTCCGCTCTCTCTCACTCTCTCAAGTTGTATTCATTTTGTCCGCTCGCATTCTTTACACGGTCACCTTCTGTTCTATTGATAAATTGGAATACGGAGAAAAGAAATGGGGTCATTGTCATGATCTCTGTCGAACTCCAACCAATCTTCGGTCGACCTCACACGGTTATATATGCACAGGCAGAGGGCGTCATTTGGGACTCGAAAGAGGCCAACAACGCAATGCCACAATTCAGAGACGTATTATCGACATATCATGGTTGATCCGAGATGGCCCATCTGCAAAAATATTCCATGTCACTCGCTTAGTATTTAGTGAGCATGCGTCTTTCTGCGACTGAGTTGAGGACCCGCAGCAAGCATCCACCACTAAATATAACCCAGATTCTTCTATAGGCTTAGTGCCTTCCACACTTGCGCTTCTCAGTACCAGTCGTCATGCGTTTATAGCAGGGAAACCGGACAAATGGCTGTGCGTCTGCAACTCACCATGGGAAAAGCAAATGTAACAGAACTAAAAACAATTGCAAACTTACTACTCCTCTATCATGCTTCTGAAGAAGCTCTGACAGATGGTTTCGAGCTCGTTATTTGCAATTATAATCTTTTTTTTCCCTGACGCACATGCCTCTGCTATCTGCCACAAACAAATCAACCTTTGCGCTCTCAAGGTGATACACCGACTGTATCACAGAACATCGCGGTTCTATGTCGTTCATGAGACAAATCATCCATTCTCCACATGCGTCTCTCAATGACAAACTCAGTTGATCTTCCTCTCTAGCTACCCACCAAGCGACCATCGGAAATGCTTTTTCAGCTTTTCCGCGCTACACCGCGAACACCGCCGTCTGGGATAGGATGAGTCGAGATGGGATGAGATTTCTCCCGAATCACGACATGCCTTGCAACAAACCACCCTTATGACTTCAAATATCCAGTATGTGGATGTACATGCAAGCTTCTAGCAACACCCCGTGCAATCGTAGTTCGTAAAGCTATTCGGTCTTCGAGCAGCGCCGGCATCGCCTGATTTATTATGGATGGCGCTATGCTTAGGAATGGAAGAAGATTTCTTATTCCAAACTGCAGTCAATTAGCTGAAAAAGTCAAACTTCTTACTTGCACATGTGGCATCGTCTTTTCTTTTCTCAAGGACGGCGACCCAGCGTTTCAAATCCGATTTATTACAAGCGACTCTCTTTGCCTGTCAACTTTACGACCACGATTTCTCAAAGCGTAACCACCTCAAGATTTCATTGCATCAGCCTGTCAATGGCAAAGGCGTTCGCACCTTCCAACAACGACAACGACGACGCAGACAAGGCCACTTTCCACCGCAAGTGCACCTCACGAGCGCCAAAAGCAAGCCAAGCCTTTCTTGGCCTTCTTTCTTGCATATTTCCAAGCCCTTTTTTCTCTTCTCATAGTCCTTCCCCGCATTCTCCAAGACCACCCACAGTGCACTCATACACCCATGGAGGTGTAACTTTCGAGATGGGCGCCGATTTATTAAAAATGGATGTCTGTACTCTGCATCGTTCTAATTCAATCCGAATCAACCCCCAACAAACCATATATATAGACGGACAGGGCAAGGGCTGTTGTTGTT
>Ga0247779_1001088_pt1 | contig 13781 bp, 18 predicted proteins | sample UWRJL221509R5_FD_179925 | JGI IMG/M metagenome (GOLD analysis project Ga0247779, IMG submission 179925) | Plant litter microbial communities from Arlington Agricultural Research Station in Wisconsin, United States - UWRJ-L221-509R-5 | ecosystem: Environmental > Terrestrial > Plant litter >...
CAACAGCCATATATGCCTGCCCCGGCACAAAAAAGACCCAAAAAAAGAGGGCTTTCCATTTATAGCAGTCAGGCAACTGCTGCTGTGGATGTATCAATTTTTTAGGCCACTGCCTGTACATCATACATAATATTAGAGTACATGGCTGAATCTTACGTGTTCTCAACACATGCCACAAATACCCCATTCATCACTTGGTGAATAGAACAATGCGACAGCAGAATGAAACACTGAAATAGAATCATTGATTTGAGGACATTCATTGAGTGGTATGTCATTCAAGTCCATGTTACTCTCATCAGACTTGGTGAGTTAATCCAGGAGGAATCATTGTGTAAGCTCAACTAAGGCCAGATGCCCAACATGCTCAGCTATATTAGCAAGATGTCTAGGATATCTGTGAACTAAAAAATCACATTATATTTTAGCTGCAATTCAAGAGGCAGGAATATCAAGAACTTAACTGGATGTTCAGGCTAGCACAACATTTCCCTGTACAAGCTCAACCTTTGGTTTTGAGGCAATATGCTGGTCATTGTCAAAATCTACTCCTTCTTCATCCACATTGCACACATGGACTGTTCATGACACAACAGTATCAGGTACATTGGGAGGTTACATGCTATCTGGGTGTATCATGCCATGTTCAATAAAGTCCATCTGGTGGCATGTAACTTATCTAACTGTTCATTCATTACTAGTATTTGATGCAATGTGTTGTAATGATTGGACCGCCTCCAAGGTTTTTTGACAGCTGTAATGTGTCTGGACTCGGTAATAGACAAATATATTTCATTAGGTGCACCAAAATCCTGCATCATGGAATGATAATGAGATAGGGTGTGTTGACATGGTAGAGAGAACCCTATTGGTCTGACACCTGTTGTACAAAACACCTCTCAGTGTTTGTAAAAACGTTCTAGTGCTGCATCAAACATCTTCAGGCTGGACTCTGTGATCTTGGAGCGTCAGGTGATGTAGCAAACATCAATAAATGCCCCTATTGCCTGCACCATTTTGTCTGGAACATGCCCTGCAATGATGCACAGATAGACCTTCATCAGGGCCTTGGAGTCCTTGCCCGTCCATTGCTTGAATCTGTGTCCCTCATGAAAGTGTCTCAGGTTGGAAAACAGGGGCGTATCATTAATTTGGCGGTCAATATTGTCCAGAATTTTGTTGCCTTAAGCATCGCCATGCTTCATAGTAAGATAATTAGATACCTATGTTACCAGATGATCCTTAAAAGTTTCTTTGATTAATTGATGAAGAAGATCTGGCATGAGGATTTCATAAATATCCACTTGTGGGAAGTAGTATGTGAAGGGCTATATCAAACAACATATATTAGTGCATTAATAAGTATTCAGAAAAGATACAGCTTACTGTAATGTCATCATCAATTCTATATTCAAACCACAGGGTATTGGAATCCAAAGTTTCAATCAATTGCTCATCAAGAGCCTGTGTTTGCATACCACAAGGTCCATCAAGATCTGTTGAGAGTGCCATACATCTAGTTAATGATGAGTATTCAAAGAAATATTACCCTATCCTGTGTGAAAGAGAGGACTCACTTTGGACACCAGCCCTACACGGTACCTGCCAGGTAGATTTGCTCAGGATAATTGGCTATGAAAGATGCTAGGTCAAAGATTACACAATGATAATGGCCATCTGGACATCATAGCACTATGGGCTTGGTCATGCCACAATGTAGCAGCTTGAGAATTGCAGCAAGTGATGCATGATAGAGTTACCGCTTAAACTTTTGAAAAGTGGGATCATTATCATATTTTTGTTTGCCTGGCCTCAAGTGTGAGTTGACAATCTCAAAGTTTCCTGGTGAAGTATATGGCTTACTTTTTGGAATCGCAAGAAAAGCGATAGGAACGACTCCATGTTGGTGTCCACAGTGAGCTGTATGGTGTAAGTTTCCAATGGAAAGATATAGCAGATGGTATTCAATATGACCTGTGGCCACAGACACAGTCATCTTGTCAGCACCAAGGATTATTAGGCAATAAGTGGCACCAGCAGTAGATGGATCTTCTTCATGGATAGCTGTCTAAACACGTTTATTAGTTTTTTTTTTCTCTCATGGTACAAGGTATTAGCTAAAAATTATACATACCACATGACACCAGGCATAATTACCTGACATAAACTCATTCCAACAATGTTTGCCAGAATCGTTGAGCTTAACATAAGGTGTATAATCAAATTGTCCATTATAGTCAAGGTTGTCAAACATTTTTGCAAGAACAACACTCGGATCGCAATAACAAACTTCATATTCCTTCAGCTGCCATGAGGGGGCGTCAGGTGCCAGCTGTCCTGCATAAGAGTGGTAAAGGCTTGCCATGGGGCACTTCCATGCTTAATGGCATCAATTGTATTGTGCAAGTCCTTGTGGGATTCGAACAGCGGCATTTCTTCTCCATTAGTGTCACTGGACCCTCAAATGTCCATTAATTTGTCAATGACGCCCTCAGATACCTCTGTTTTGTGATAGAGCCAGTTCCCAAGGTAAAACTGGTGTCAATTTTCAAATGGTGACCAGTTGCCCGGTTCCTTCTTGCTGCGTGGTTCTGGAACTGTGCCTGCTGGCACAGAATTTCTGTGTGAATTGCAAGGAGTTCCTAGCAAAAGGAGGTGATTTCAGATGTACTATCAACAGTTCAGGATCAAAACAAAAAAAAAGTGCGTTAAAGGACATGTCCGTACCTGTTAGGTGAGGATGGAAAGTACATTGCCTTTGCTTGAAAATACCATCACCATTTGATGGCTGCGGACACAGATAATTGTCTTCAAGAAGACTATCTTCAATGACAGGCTCGACTGTAACTATTGGAGCATGTATATATCCTGCATTGACTGGACTATTTGGATGTGGTCCTGGGTCGACAACACGTAAGTTGTTCTTGAAGTGAAAAGTGCACACATGGTTGGTACAGCCGGCCTGACTGCAAAAATGTGCACTAAATCCTTGAATCTTGAATGAACATTTGTATTTGTATAGATGGCCCATTTCACAGTGACAACAAACCTCACTTGATTTAAGGTAGTACTAGTACAGGCAGTATCCTAGAGTATGCTTTTGTTGACTGAAGCAAATGAAATACGGGAGTCTTTGCACAACAAAGAATCACAAACCTTTTTTTTTTTTTACACCAACGAGATCCTGCCACTATCAAGCAACCTCCAGCAGTTCCTCAATTTCCAATGGCACTCATCTCCTCGTAAATCATCGGAATTTTCAGCAATGCCTGCCGGACAACCTGTGAGAAAAGCTATGACTCAAAGGCTCCCAACTCAGACACTTGCCGGGATCAAGAATTAACATACCTCCAAGCAAGTCAGAGCCTGTTTGGCTCTCACAACTGAGCTGGCTGTCGCAAAGGAGCAAGCTGAAGAACAGGTGCTGCTCCATAAACAAAAACTCATGGCCAAAGCTGAGGACTTGGTTTGTTGCAAAGAGTTGACCCAAGCAAAGACTGCAGTACGACCAGACCTTGCCATGGCATCCGCAAACTGTGGCGAAGTTAGTGAGATTACTATGTATCGGTTAGAACAATGACTGACGACCACTTACCAGGCCTCCAATATATCAACCTCCAACCCAGATGTTAGCATGAATTGGGTTGGAGAGGAGATGCCTATCTGCAAGGCGGTACCCACAGTGAAGCCAAACCCTAGTGGGCGCACACATCCAAAGGTATGTAAAGTTCCATACAAATATCTAATTGGTACCACTCACTCACAAGCTTGCCATAGCACATCCTGCCAGATGATTGGCTCACTGTGCAGCCTGAATGTGATGGCAAGAATATGCTGCACAACAAGGTCTCTGAGCCAAAGTCACCCTGCTGGGATGAGTATAGTATGGGATCAGACTCGGATGAGTACATGCCATCGCCAGCTAAGCCAGGTAATGTTGATCATTTGCCGGATGGACACAAAGGCATATCACGTGAGGCAGCAAAAGACTTGACAGGTATGCATCAGAGTCAATTTACTGATGAAGAGTTGGTAATCGTGGAGGATACGGAAGGCGAGGTTGACAGCGAGGTAAGAAGATGTTTTTGGACATCCAGGTGTTGCTTACCCGTTACCGGTTACCCACTGATGTAGAAACAAACTACTGTAGCCAAGTGTATGGTGGCAACGTAACATGTAATGCACCAGTACAATTGTTGCTTAATTGAGGTTGTCGTAACACATAATGCTGGCCAGATTGCTAGCTTGAAGGCAAGTAATTTTGAGCTCATTTTCAATGAATTTCTCAAAGTTTCACTACTTTCTATATACATTATACAACTCTACGATCTCAGAAGATCATTCTAGCTTGATCCATCATCTCTGTACACCCAAATGTTCTCTTCATCAGCCCCTGGCTGCAACCTTCTATCAGCCTCAGTTACTAGTTCTGCTGGCACACAATAAGCCCAGTTTTTGGGCTGAATCTGCAAATTGAGCTCATTCCTGACTACTACTTCAACCAGAATATCACCATCATCAACTTCATTGTCTTCTTCTTTGTCTGTCTCTTCTGTTTCAATGGACTCCAACATAGCTTGACCTACAGCTTGTCCCATCTTGTTTTTTTTATCTCTTTGCACAAAATAGCATCAGATTGGATGTATTCACGGTATATTGCCTTTGTTTTCTTGCTTGTAAGGCACTCAGTCCCAAGGTTTAGGTTGAAAACTGTGCATTTTCCCCATGCTTTTTGAATGATGTCTTGGCCTGAAGAGCTCAAGACGAAGTCATTCAACTCCACTATAGGACAAACAGATGCATTGGGGAGAGTTGGCAAGGATGTAGTTATCTTGACCTTATCTGGGGTGAGTCCACTTTTTATCTGTGCGGTATAACTATTAACTAGAAACTCCAGGTTGCACTGTTGGATAAAATGCTTTGCTATACACTGTAGCCCAACATTGGCTGGTTGGAAGATTCCTGTACAGTTTTCTGGTATAAATATCAAAAATACATGTGGAAATTCTTTCAGCACATACTCCTGGAATTTGGTGCCAGTGTGGACTGGATAACAGTCTATATATAAGATAGATTTTTGGCTGTTATCCAATCTGTGCTCCCGGATGGTCTCATCAATATATGGCCGTAGTATGCCTTCCATCTATTCTTTTATTGTCTTTAGGGTGCTATAGTGGCTCATTTTTTTCTGGGTGTTAGCTACACTGAAGACAAATCCAAATGATCTTGCCTCATTTATGCCTTCAGCAATTGCACTTGGAAGTGAAGCATGTGTTTTACCCAACCACACTAGCTGAAAAGAAAGTATGCGACCACTTGGTGTGCTGGTAACACAAAGTGTATAAGCCTGTTTTTTGTCCCGACCAGCAATCTTTACTTGTTTTGTGCCCCATGTCTCGTATGTCATGTTTTTTGACATTTGACATTAATATATTCACACCAGTCTGATCCATTCCAACAATCAGATCTGGTATCATATCATAGTAATTGATAAGGTGTACTATGTGGTATACTGTCCTGTTGCACAGCTCCATGGAATTTTCAGGAATATGTGCTGCTGCTTGTGTACTGTGTCGGATTGACCAGTTAAGTGACCTGGCTGGATATTGTTGAACAAAAAATTCACTACATTTGAAATTGTCTAGTAGTTGTGGCTTTTGATCTTTGATTTTTGTGAGAATTAGGGAGTGGGCTAGGAGTCTATCCATGATAATCCCACTTGTATGAAGATTGGTCAATGTTTTATTAATGCTGGAGACAAGGTTGCAATGTGGTGTTAGAATACCAACTCTTCCAGAGCCTGCCAATGTGTGTCAACGGTTGACATTCTTCATTGTTGCTGTTGACCATTGCCGCTTGTTATTTTTCAAGATTCATTTATGTATTGTCCCTTTATGGATCCCAGAAAATAGATTGGGATTTTCTTTTTGGAGAATTGAAACTATGACATGGGGCGACCAAGCAGCTCTTGGTGCTGCTTTGTCAATGTGTATCCAGAAAAATGGATGATACCAGTTGATGCAGGAATAGACTTTCTGAACAACACCATTCTTCTTCCCATTCCTTTTTGATTTCCATGATTGACCCTGCACACGTGATATTGAAGCAAGAGAGCTGGCTGCCACCACAGAGGTATCATAGCCAAGTAAAATAGACTTTGCCTTTTGACTAGAGCTTGACTTTTTTCCCTGTCTCTGAACCATTGCTGTCATGCTCTATTCAGATCCTGTTTTTGTTGTTCCCTGTTTGCCTTTTTTTGAGCTTTCTGTTCTTCTATTTCTTGAGTGTTGAGTCCATATTGGTGAGTCACTTTTTTCTAAATATTCATAGCCTCAGCTAATGTGGACTTGTAAGTGCCAAACTTGAAGAGAGTTTGTTGCCAGAACCCAATGGCAAATTTGTCTCCAACTTTGTGCTCATTGGGCCGTGATAAGGATGTATTTTTTACAATTCCCTTCTTACTGACTTCTTTATCTTCATCTTTGGTGACAAGATTTATGCTGATTTTTTCTCCTGTGCAGTCCTTCATAGAACCTTGATGAAATGACTGTTCCTTAGATGTAGGCTGTTTTGGCCTTTTAGAAATTTCTGCTATATCAGGATTGAGCTCTGGGCTGATTGCACGTCTAATATTGATAAGTATGAAGGGGTTTAAGCATACATTATATCATCAACTCACTTTTTGTTTGGTATTTTCGCTCCTTGTGCCTTTGCAGTGGCTCCTATCCATTCATTGTTCAAGGTAAAAGCTACTATCATGCTCCGATAATCTTCTCGCCATATCTTGGAACAGTTCAATCAAAGCTTGAAGACGTTTTCTGTGTTCACTGAGATGAACACCACTTGTTCTGAGGGTAGAGTGAGCCGAAAAAACATGTGTTGATTAAAGGCATATCCTAGACCTTCCTCCTCAATATCATCGTCATCAAGCCCAAAGACATGTGCTTTCAGTTGGGTCCAGAGGTATATCAATAGGTAGATGTTTTAGTAGAGCAGAAAGATGGTTTATACAAGTATTCATTTCAAATAGTACACTTTTTTTCTTGCTCTTATTGGTTGATGCAAGCATTGTCAGTGAAGTTTTTTCTTCTGGTTATAATTGGATACTGATACATTGGACGCGGGTGTAGTCTTGTCTTTCTAACAAATAATCACCATACCAAATAACAAAAGGATATACCATAAGTTTGCCATAAGTATAATTATTGACAAAGGACTTTCTGGACATGCTGTCTCCACCACCACTGGTATAAGTGTTGGTTCTATATCTGATATATGTATAATGCAATTAGCGCCCAACGGCATGTGATTATTCACAAATTACGCACACAAACGGCTGGGATGATTTTCAAGCAGAAGCACGTTCACTACGTGGCCCAAGCTGATTGATCAAATGTATTCAAGTACTTTATTCGATTCAAAGGGGCGGAGTTCTTGAAGACGGCGCCAGTATTATTCCCACCAGCAGATCAGTCTAAGCTCAACTGGAAAACTATTTTTCAGAACCCGGGCGCTCCCATTGGTACGTTCACTTTGTACCACTAATTAGTATCACATGATTAATGTGTATTAGATGTTATGATCTATACTATTTGGCCCTTTGTCATTGAATAGCAAACACAAACCAAGTACGAGCACTGTTGGTTGACTGTGGGGAGTCAAAGCAATTACCCCTGGATCAATTGCATTTGTTTCAGTTCTTGTGCATTCACATATTTGTCATCGCAATGTCTCTTCCATAGACTCTGATTCTCTGTTCCTTAGGCTGTCTTCTTACATTCTCCCGATGAACAATTTGAAGAACATGGTCACAAAACTCAGATCAACTATCTAAAGCTGTTTTTGTATTACAAACAGCTTATTATGGTCAAACTTCTCGATGGCAATGAAAACATGCAAAATGTGCTTACATGGTACAACAATGAAGTTCTCTTTTGGTATGAGAAAAAAAGAGAAAAAAACTGATAGACCTGAGGATGATGGCAACAGTAGCGAAGTGGACAACTTTATAACAGGTGATGTCACTGCCACAGACATCCAGTACCGTAAAGATGATGATACAGACCAATGGTTCAATGAAGGCTATTCTACCGTTGAAAACGAGGGCAAGAACCCCAGGGTTGGTGAGACAGAGCATCTCCCACAGACTCAGGTACGTCTCTTATGCCTCCGATTTATGATTTTTTCGAATGTCATAATCAGCATTGATCGCCCTCTTTTTTATTCAGTGTTCGCCCAAAACCTAGCAACCTCAGAGAGAAGTCACAACGCAGGACGTGCCAGAGATACACATTGATCAGCATTCAACTCTGCCACTCACTGGCAGCACTGGTCGCTCTTGTCTTCAGCCTGCTTCTCACACTGGCAGTCAGGCATCAACTCGTCCACCCTCTCCCATCACTGATACACTTCAATCACAGCCTACTACTACCAACCACGGTGTAGAATCATTGGGTACCACAGCTAAAGCCACTAGACGTACATGTTCGAAGCACGACAGGGCTGCAAATATTAAAGTGCCCTTGAAGTCAAAGAAATGACTGGAGATGTAAGTAATACTCTTCTACATACACCGTGAACACTTGTTTTAATCTAGTATCAGCTATCCTCCACCAGAATGTTGATGCCTTTCACTGTAAATAACACATAAAATTTGTACTAGTATCTACAGACACAAATTGAACTGCAATTGTAACATACGAAGCCTCGAAATTCACTTAAAATCAATGTAGTTTGAAGATGGAAGCCTGAAACTTTTGCTTGCTGTTATGACATCATTGAAACTGTGTTATAACTAAACGACATTGACGCTCACGGAGATCTAGTTAGTTAGAACACATTCTTATGGCTTAGTTCTGTTTTCTCGAACCTAGTCCGTTTTAAGACATGATATCACGTTGCAATGGCCCAGCAAAATTTCCGACAAAAGGATTGCCAAAAGCATAGTGTGATTGAGAGAGGGGAAGAATTGTGCAATGTCAAAGGCCAGCACACTTGTCTTCTTTCCTTTAGCCCACCCAGTCCAAACTAAGTGAGTAAGGAAGAGCCCAGCATCCTCGATAGAGCACTGACACACACCACTGACATGGCTAGGGTGAACAAGATCATATTTGGTCATGTCAAATTGAAGACAATTAAAGATCATCTTCTCAATGAGTTTCCCACCAGTGTTTAGAAGCACAATAGGCCTAAACGACTTGGGGGTAGAGTAGGTAGGCTTTCCAGGATTCAGTATGATGACCAAGAGGGAGTCTTTAAAATGTTTTGGCCAATGTCCCACACGAATGCAGGCATCAGCCAATGTACCAAGCTTTTTTATTTATTTTTTATCAAAGTCCCGAAGGACCAATTAATATACTGGTGTGCAATAGCAGTTGGGTCACTATATACAAAGGAAAGCAAATGCAAAAGTAATTGTATGTTACGTCTAACAAGAAGCTTAAAGTCTCTAGTCTATCGAAACCACACCGTTTTTTTTTATTTTTTATTTTTATTCTTGGCCACGAAGTGGCCAATTTATATACCGGTGCATGCTGGCAGTCCGGTCACTAAATACAAAGCAAGCTAAGTGAAAGTAATTCTACAATGTGTCCAAGAAGAGACTTAAGGTCCCTAGTCTATTGAAACCCCACCGTAGCAAAGTTAGAAATAATTGAGATACTCAAGCATCGAAGATGATGCAAGCCTTGTTAAGTGAAGTCCAGGGTGGCCACCCTCATGTGCGCAACGAGGGAAGTGCAGGGGTCAAAGTTGAGACTACCCCTAAGCATTGGCTAGCTTGTCCAGGCTGGCTACAAACCCAGAAACCAGAGCTCGGTCTCTTGGGCACTCCCCGAAGGGTTCCAGCCTGTTCTGCCTCAGCTTTGCTGCACCTTTCACGACACAGGATCATAGGAGTCCATTGTTAGAAGTTGCTCCATTCACTTACTAACAGCAAATAGTCCCTGACTCCTGATGTACTATAGTTACATCTAAGTTCACACTTGGCCATTGGGTTGACCACCCTAAGCATATATGTAACCACAAGACCGGATAGCTCAGTGGTTTAGAGCATTCCCCTAGCAGTGGACAGGTCCTTGGTTCAATCCCAGGTCTGGTCATTCTTTTCCAAGGTCACCTGATCAGGTGATTCTAACACCCATACCAATGGAAGTTGATTAGCCGACCCCAAGGGGCCATCTGAAAGAGAACACCGAGGGGTTGTCTTCCAAGAAGTCGATGACATCCTTAAAATAATGAGGACACCAGTTGGCTTTTCTCCTGTGCTTGTTATACGAGAGAAGAACATGATCACGATCCTGGCAATGAAAGCCGCAATCACACAAGAGAGGTTCAGGAATATTGAATTACTTGTAATACAATCCAATTGGAGTGTGTTTGAGAATGCATCTAACAAATCTCGTGGCAACTGAAAGATTGCCAGCCGGTGAGATGAGGCCCTTGGCATAGTCATGGGCCTCCTTATGAATCGACCATTCAAGTTTCGAAGGAACTTTAATGAAGGTGATAGTACAGCTTGAGTCTTCATGAACCAAGCTGCAAGTGTTCGACATACTGCCAAGGAGTGACCTTGGCCAGAATAGATAGAAGGATCCACTGCTTGATGAGCCAATGCTATCGAGTCAGTGAAGATGTAGATCTTCTCGCAATTATCCTGCTGAGTGGCAAGGGTAATTGCAGAGCGGATTGCAAAGAGTTCTGCATCAAGAGCAGTAACTCTACTGGCAACATAATGAACTCTATGGAATTCCTCAAACTCCCAGTACAAAATGGCTGCCAAAACAGCCTGATGCTGTGTGTTATCAGGCAGACTTGCATCCACCGAGCAATACACAGTATCGTCAGAAAGTCAAGCATTCTAAAGAATGGTGGACAGATCGTGTTTGCGGGCATCTAAGGCATCCTGCTTCAAGAGAGGGCCACAATCGTCAAAGATGACTTGGTCAGGGAACCTGTCCATAAGTCAAGCGCCAGGCCGAGCTTCTGAAGCAACAGGCTCAAAAGATTTGGTGAGTTCAGGGAGATGTTAGTCTATCTCCATTACAGTGCCTTTGACCTTTCGCTTAAAGGCTTCAGACATTTGTGAAATTGCACAGGGGTGAGGCTGTGTGCCCTTGTGGTGATCCTGACTGAGGATTGACCTCAAAGAATGAGTGTCAGACAGGGTGGCTGCCCTGAAGTTGGTGTGACTGGCCATCTTCTGAAGATAGAGATGAACAGGGATGAGACCCGCAAGGGCCTCAATCCCGCCCATTGGAGAAGTGCTAAAGGCCCTGGTTATCCACAAACCGGCCTTTTGCTGCATGGTTTTGAGTAGAGGGCCTTTTTACATTGAGCCCCTTCATGGTACCAAAGATGATATCCATATGTCACTATAGGAAGAACACATGAACGATAAAGAAGACACTTTTCCTTAGGGGGAAGGCCTTGAGTGGAACTATCAAGCATCTTCATTGCTTTCACTGATGAAAGAGCCTTTGTAGAATAGTAGCAAACATGCTCATAGAAGAGCAGCTTGCGGTCAAAGTAGAAACCCAGGTATCTCTAGTAGAGATTGGGTTTGAGGAGGCTCTCTACAGTGTATGGGGCGTACCCCAAATCAATGGGAGGAGAGTAATCGCTGTGAGAGCGATCAAAAATGAAATACTCGGTCTTGGAATGCTCGAGCACCAGACCAATATTGACAAAAAGACGAAGAAGGACAGCATAAATGTTCTTTAAGGTTTCCCTATTTTTGTCGAGTGACTTGGACTGTGCCATTACAGTCCCATTATCAACATATGAGAGCAGCAACATTTTGAGTGCCACTGCCTGCATGTGGTACAGCTTCATTACTGGAGCAATGTACAAGGCTGAGAAGACAGGTGAGAGGGCCGAGCCTTGGCCGACTCCCACATCTGCTTGACGAAGACCAGATCGAAACGATCCCCATAAATATGAGGTGAATTGATCTACCAAGTAGGAAGCAAAGGACCTCGCCACGAAAGATGAGAACCCTTGCTTGCGAAGGATAGCCAAAAGGATGGCATGGTTGAGAGAGGGGAAGAATTGTGCGATGTCAAAGGCCAGCACACTTGTCTTCTTTCCTTTAGCCCACCCAGTGCGAACTAGATGAGTAAGGAAGAGCCCCGCATCCTCAGTAGAGCACTGTCGCACACCACCGACTTGCTTTGGGTGGACAAGATCATATTTGATCATGGAAAATTGGAGCCAATTAGAAATCATCTTTTCAAAAAGTTTCCCCACAGTGTTCAGGAGCACAATAGGCCTGAATGACTTGGGGGTAGAGTAAGTAGGCTTCCCAGGCTTCGGTATGATGACCGAGACTGAATCCTTGAAATGTTTTGGCCAATGACCCACACGAATGCAGGCATTGGCCAAGATAACAAGCAGCTGGACTGATTTCTCGTTCTCCAATACAGCTTTTAAATGTGCCCACGTAATGTGGTCCGGTCCAGGAGAGGACCGACTTGAGCAGGATGCCAAAGCATCTGTAAGTTCAAGTGCCAAGAACGGAGGCCAATCCCTCTCTTGAAGAGTGGGAAGGGGATCCAGGACTGAGAGATCAACTTCTCGACCAGAGGCCAAGTTGTAGGTGTTATGGAGCACTTCTCACAATTCGCTCATTTGATGACAAGGCTGTCCATTATATTGGATAGCCTCACAGGCAGGGAGTTTGCGCTGCTTGACTCATTCCATTAAGTCCCAAGGAGTACTTTACTGTGCCCCCCCAGGCTCTAGAATCCAAAGGAATCCAGTGGAATCTACTGGGTGTCCAGAGACCCGGAAATAGCAGAGATTTCTGCCAAATTCACCAATCGGAATCCAAAGAATTCCATAGACCCAATAGATTCCATAGAAATCCATGGAATATCCGCAGATACCCTATAGTTAACCTCGAAGACCGAAATGGCTGTTATTATTATTATTATTATTAATATAATAAAAAAGAGATGCATGAACGAGACTCGAACCAAGAACCCTATTATTAGCACGCAACGCTCTAGCCAACTCAGCCATCAAGGCTTTTCTGTGGTTAGGCCTAACCAGGCTATACCCCCACCCTCGTGATGTCACACGTGCCGCAGCCAACAGTGGGCATCAGTGTGACGTTGACACATCACACTGGTTGTTCCGCAACCACCATCATCCCCCACCAGCCCCATTGTTCCCACCACCACACACCACACAGCAAAGACGACAACGCAACAACAACGAAGAGGACGATGACGACGATGATGACGAAAGACCACGACGACAACAATGACAACAATGATGACAATGACGAAGGACCACGACCACAAGGAGGAGGAGCAGGATGACGAGCACGAGGAACAGGACGACGAGCAGGAAACTGATGTGGAGGAGCAGGACGACGACGACGACGAGGACGCAAACGAGGGCGACGGAGGGCAGTGGGAGCGGCCAAAGGCAAGGTATAGCCCCTGGCTGGGTAAGTAGCCAGCTTCTCTCCCTCCTCCCTCCCCTCTCCTTTCTCCCTCCTCCCACCCTTTCCTATTTCTCTTCTCCCTCTCTCCCTTCCCCCTCCTGCTCCCTCCCTCTCTCCTCTTTACTTTCCCCTTCTCTCCTCTCCCCCCTTCTTTCCTTACTGTGCTCCTTTTTCTTTTCTTTTTTTAATTAGATAAATATTAGAGTATTTAAATGATGTATTAAAATATACAAATAAACCTCTTTTATTTATTTATTTATTTGTGTGAATATCTACTGGAATACTGGAGACTTAGCAAAGTAAGTTTTAATTCAGTATTTATTGATGTCCA
>Ga0247779_1001089_pt1 | contig 13778 bp, 13 predicted proteins | sample UWRJL221509R5_FD_179925 | JGI IMG/M metagenome (GOLD analysis project Ga0247779, IMG submission 179925) | Plant litter microbial communities from Arlington Agricultural Research Station in Wisconsin, United States - UWRJ-L221-509R-5 | ecosystem: Environmental > Terrestrial > Plant litter >...
CCGACGCGGTAGAACGGGTTGGGCACCAGCACCGCGTAGCCGTCGGCGGCCAGGCGGCGGCCCATGTCGCGCATCGAGGGGCGCAGGCCGAACGCGTCGGTCCACAGGATCACCCCGGCATGCTTGCCCTGGGCCGGATGGAAGTACGCGGCGTCGCAGGTGCCGTCCGGCGTGTTGATCGTGACGTTCTTCTCGATCACCGGCGGCCCGGCCGGAACGGCGGCGGCGGGCAGCGAGGCGGCCGCGACGCCGCCGGCCACCGACAGTGCGACGAAGTCGCGGCGGCGCAGTTCGCCGGCGTCGGAGGTTTGTTGATCGTGTTCGTGCTTCGCGCTCATTCCTGGGCTCCTGTAGGCTGGCCGGCCGGGCTGCGGCCGGGGTGCCCGAGGATATCCGCCCACCCGAAATCCGACGTTTCACCAGGGCCAGTGATACTCCTGGAAAACCCTCATCAGGACCCGCCATGAACCCTCCCGAACACGACAGCACCGTCTACCGCACGCTGCTGGAATCCACGCAGGCGATTCCCTGGAAGATCGACTGGGCCAGCGCCACCTTCGCCTACATCGGGCCGCAGATCGAGAAGCTGCTCGGCTGGAAGCAGGACAGCTGGGCCCGCGTCGACGACTGGGCCTCGCGCATGCATCCGGACGACCGCGCCTGGGTGGTGAACTACTGCGTCTCGCAATCGCAGGCCGGCATCGACCACGAGGCCGACTACCGGGCGCTCACCGCGAGCGGCGACTACGTCTGGATCCGCGACGTCGTGCACGTCGTGCGCAACGAGGACGGCAGCCCGCAGGCGCTGATCGGCTTCATGTTCGACATCAGCGAGCGCAAGAAGACTGAGGAGAAGCTGCTGGTCATGCAGCGGCAGCTGGAGGACTACTCGTTCCGCGACGGCCTCACCGGCGTGCCCAACCGCCGCAAGTTCGACGCCGTGCTGGACGAGGAGTGGGACGCCGCGCGCCGCCACACCCAGCCGCTGTCGCTGATCCTGATCGACATCGATTTCTTCAAGCAATACAACGACCACTACGGCCACGTGCAGGGCGACGACTGCCTGAAGCGGGTGGGCGCGGCGCTGGGCGGCGCCGCCAGCCGTCCGCGCGACCTGCTGGCGCGCTATGGCGGCGAGGAGTTCGTGCTGGTGCTGCCCGCCACCGACGAGGCCGCCGCCGTCCGGGTGAGCGAGCGCGTCCGCCAGGCCCTGTTCAAGGCGCAGATCCCGCACGCGGCCTCGAGCGTCGGCCAGTTGCTGACAGTCAGCCAGGGCGTGGGCACCATCATCCCGTCGGCCTCGGACACGCTGATGCAGTTCGTCGACGCAGTCGACCGCCGGCTCTACCGGGCCAAGCAGGCGGGCCGCGACCGCAGCGTGGCAGGCGCGGCCTGAGCGGGCGCCTGCCGGCGCGTCCGGCCGCTCGACGGCGGAAAAAGCGCCGATAACCGCGCTCCGCCGCACCGCAGGTCCGCGCGGAAGCTGGCTACACTAGGGCCACGATGCCAGATGAACCGAATTCAGTGATGCCCTCGCCGCCGCCGGCCTCGGCACGGCCGAGCGTCATCCAGCTCGTCTTCCGCGAGAAGGGCGCGCTGTACGCGGCGTACATGCCCATCTTCACCGAGGGCGGGCTGTTCGTGCCCACCACGCGCGACTACCAGCTCGGCGACGACATCTACCTGCTGCTGACGCTGCCGGGCGACCCGCAGCGCTATCCGGTGGCCGGCAAGGTCGGCTGGCTGACCCCCGCCAACGCGCCGGGCGGCCGCACGCAGGGCGTCGGCGTCCGCTTCCCGGTGGACGAGAAGACGCGCCTGCTCAAGATGCGCATCGAGGAGGTGCTGGGCACCTCGATCTCGTCGTCCAAGCCGACGCAGACGATCTGAAGCCCGGCGCCGGGGCGCGCGGGCCGTGTCGTCCCGAAGCGCCGGCGACGGCGCTCGCCGGTTGCCCGGAGAGCGGACGCCGCGGCCGGCGGCACGCCGGACAGGCGAGACCAGGCACCGAAGACGCGCAAAGTCGCTGAAGACGCAGGACCAGGCACCCCAACACGCAAGACCAGGCACCGAAAACGCATGTTTGTCGACTCCCACTGCCACCTCGCGTTCCCCGAGCTGAGCGAGCGCCTCGGCGCGATCCTCGCCGACATGCGCGCGGCCGACGTCGGCGGCGCGCTGTGCATCTGCACGAGCATGGAGGAGTTCGAGCGGGTGCACGCGCTGGCGCTCGCACACGACAACCTGTGGGCCAGCGTCGGCGTGCATCCCGACACCGAGGGCATGACCGAGCCCGACGTCGACACGCTGTGTGCCCGGGCCCGGCGGCCGCGCGTGATCGCCGTCGGCGAGACCGGCCTCGACTACTTCCGCCTCGAGGGCCGCACCGTCGCCGACATGGAATGGCAGCGCGAGCGCTTCCGCGTCCACATCCGCGCCGCGCGTCGCACCGATCTGCCCCTGGTGATCCACACGCGCCAGGCGAGCGACGACACGCTGGCCTTGCTGCGCCAGGAAGGCGAGGGCGCCGGCCCGGCGCCGCGCGGCGTGTTCCACTGTTTCACGGAGTCGATGGACGTCGCGCGCGCGGCACTGGACCTCGGCTTCCATCTCTCGTTCTCGGGCATCCTCACGTTCAAGACCGCGGCCGAGCTGCGCGAGGTCGCGCGCTTCGTGCCGCTCGATCGCTGCCTGATCGAGACCGACAGCCCGTACCTGGCGCCGGTGCCGCACCGCGGCAAGACCAACACGCCCGCCTGGGTGCCGCACGTCGCGCGGCTGATCGCCGAACTGAAGGGCATGTCCGAGACCGCGGTCGCCGACGCCACCCGGGCAAACTTCGAGCAACTTTTCCGTGTGACAGTCCCCGAGCCCGCTTGAGCCCGTCAGACCGATCCCGCCGCGCAAGCCACCCGAGACGCCACGCCATGTCATCCCGTTTCCGCCTTGCCTCCCTCGCCGCCGCGGCGCTGTCCGCGTCCTGCGCCTTCGCCGCCAACTTCGACAGCGTCGATTTCTTCCGCGCCGTCAACACCGACAACGCCGGCAGCGTCGCGCGGGCGCTGGCGCAGGGCTTCGATCCCAATGCGCTCGACGAGCGCGGCCAGCCCGCGCTGATCGTGGCGCTGCAGTCCGAGTCGGTCAAGGTCGCCAAGGTGCTGATGGACGCCAAGGGCATCCAGATCGACATCCGCAACCGCGCCGGCGAGACGCCGCTGATGATGGCCGCGCTCAAGGCCGAGGTCGACGCCGCCGCGGCGCTGGTGGCGCACGGCGCCGCGGTGCAGAAGGACGGCTGGTCGCCGCTGCACTACGCGGCCACCGGCGGCAGCGCGGAGATCGTCAAGCTGCTGCTGTCCCGCGGCGCGGCGATCGAGGCCCGCTCGCCCAACGGCTCGACGCCGCTGATGATGGCGGCGCGCTATGGCAACGAAGAGGCGGTCGACGCCTTGCTCGCCGCCGGCGCGGACCGGACCGCGAGGAACGATCTCGGCATGAACGCTTCGGCCTTCGCGTCGAGCGCCGGCCGCGATCGGCTGGCGGCGCGCCTGAAGCCGGACGCGGCAAACAAGTGAATCGATGATGCCGGGGCCGGTCGGCGCTCGCGGGCCCCGCATCGAGAACTCCTGACGGCTCGCACGAGGGGCGAAGCCTCGAAAAACACGGGATTCGTCGTGCGAGTCCCGACGCTCCTGTAGGAAGTTCGCCGACACGCGGTCTGGCGCGGAGACGACTACAGATTCGAGAGCCCGGGTTCTACAGTCCGCTCCATGGATTGAAAGCCGCTTCGCGGTCTTTTCCACGAAACACCCAGGAGCACGTTCATGCAAGCCTCGTCCCTCGCCAACCCGTTCGTCATGATGACCGACCCGGAGACGATCCTCCTGGCCGTCGAGCGCTCCGAGCGCCTGAACCGCCTGAGCCGCAAGGTCTACCGCCCGCTGGATCGTCCGCTGATCCCGAAGGTCGGCGCCAAGGACCTGGCGGCCTTCGACAGCGAGATCGACTCCGAGCTCGAGGACGAGGTCCTCGAGGCGCTGGGCGCCGACCTGGCCTGATCGCCGGCGCGCGCCGCTGCGGCGGCGCGACCGCCGACTGGAACTCGCCGCGCGCCACGACGCGCGCCGCAGTTCAGGACACGGCCATCGCGCGGCACGCGCCCGCGCACGCGCGGCACGCTTCGGCACACGCGCGGCAATGGTCGTGATCATGCTTGCCGCACTCTTCGGCGCAGGCATCGCACACCTCGGCGCACAGGCGGCAGACGGCGCCCACGACGGCGCTGTCGCGCTGCATCGCGCCGACCGCCAGGCGGCACGCGGCCGCGCAGTCCGCGTCCAGCGAGATGCATTGCGCCATCATGGCGACGTCCTCCTCCTTCAGGCAGCCGGCAAAGCAGCGGTCGCAGGCGTCGGCGCAGGCGATGCAGGCGGCGATGCAGTCGGAGGTGGCGGTCAGCGTGGGCAAGGACATGACGGGCTCCTTCGAGTGGGGAGCGACACCGGCAACCGGGGCGCCCGGCTCAGCGCCTGTCCGCGCTGATGACGGGCAAGCGATCGGTGTGAACCGATCCTAGAGGTCGGACAGCGGGATCGACGCGCCGGCCTCGTCGGCCGCGATGGCCACGATCAGCCGGCCCAGGTCCTCGCCCAGCCGCGCGAGCGTCTCCGGCGGCAACGACTTCAGCGCGTCCGGCAGCACGCCGGCGAACGGCCCCGGCGCGTTCTTCAGCACCCGGGCGCCGGCCGGCAGCAGGTCGAGCTGCACGGCGCGGCGGTCGGCGCCCTGCTTGACGGCGACCACCATCTCGCGGTCGATCAGCGTGCGCACGAGGTTGCTCGCGGTGGACTGGTGGATGGACATCGCCCTGGCGAGCGCGCCCACGCCGATGCCCGGCCGGTCGCGCACCACGCTCAGCGCCCACACCTGCGCGCCGCCCATCCCCACCGTCTTCTCGACCTGCTGGAAGTGCGACTTGACGGCGTTGAAGACCTGGCGGAACTGGCGCAGCACTGCGATCGCGGCCTCTTCGTCGTCGGCGGCGTGCGGAGTGGCGTCGGGGCGGGTGACCATGCGGCAAATGATAAGTGGCGACTCGACGGTGCGGTTCACCGGTTCGCGGCATGCGCCGGGACCGGCCAGGAAGCGTCACCCATAAAAAAGCGGACGCCCGTGAAGGCGTCCGAAGCTGAGATGAACCCAGCGCTCCCGAAAACGACCGGCGCACCACACGCCGGTCGACACACACTCGTTCAACGCGACGGATACATGAAGTCCGCCCGGCGGTTCTGCTGCCACGCGGCTTCGTCGTGCCCCGTGGCCTTGGGTTTTTCCTTGCCGTAGCTGACGGCCTCGACCTGCGCGTCCTGGACGCCCAGCAGCCCCAGCGCGGTCTTGACGGACTGCGCGCGGCGCTGGCCGAGCGCCAGGTTGTATTCGCTGCCGCCACGCTCGTCGGTATTGCCGGCGACGGTCACGTGCACCTCGGGGTGCCGCGCCAGGTAGCGGCCCTGCAGCTCGACGACGGCCTTGTCCTGCGCGCGCAGCTGGTCGTTGTCGTACGCGAAATAGACGCTGCGCTGTTGCGAGATCGGGCTGCTCGGATCCAGGTACGGCGGCAGCGCGCTGGCCGACGGCGGCGCGGCCATCGGCGCGGGCACGGAGGCGGTGGCCACGGGCGTCTGGACGGCGGTGGTCACGGGCGCGGGGGCCGGCGTCGCGACGGGCGTGCTGGCGCAGGCGGCGAGAGCCAGCGCGGCGCCGAGCGCGGCGGTGCGCGCGAAGAGGGTGGACAGCGTGTCGAGTTGCATGGTGTTATGGCCGTGGGGCGGTTGACGATGACAGCTCGACGTTAACAGATATATTTGTACAAAGGTGTGCAAGGGCCCGTGGAATGCTTGCATCGGGCCTTCGGCCGGCCCACTCTCTCGGACCGGTCATGGCCGCGGGCTCGCTTGTCCGATCGGGCATGGACGGTTGGAGACGACCGGTAGGAATTTGTTCCGTGAACAGCATGAAAACGGATTGCGTCATCGCCGGCGGCGGTCCGGCCGGCATGATGATGGGCTTCCTGCTCGCGCGGGCCGGGGTGGACGTCGTCGTGCTGGAGAAGCACGCCGACTTCCTGCGCGACTTCCGCGGCGACACCATCCACCCGTCGACGCTCGACGTGATGCACGAGCTCGGGCTGCTGGACGAGTTCCTGCGCCGTCCGCACGACGAGCTGCACGAGGTGGCCGTGCGCGTGGGCGGCGAGCAGGCGACCATCGGCGACTTCCGCCACGTGCCCGCGCACTGCAAGTTCCTGATGATGATGCCGCAGTGGGACTTCCTCGACTTCCTGGCGTCCCACGCCCGCAGGCTGCCCAACTTCCATCTCGTGATGCAGGCCGAGGCGCGCGAGCTGCTGTCGCAGGACGGCCGCGTCGCCGGCCTGTCGGCGAGGACGCCGGACGGCGACCTCGAGGTGCGCGCCGCGCTGGTGGTGGGCGCCGACGGCCGCCGCTCGACGATCCGCGCGCAGGCCGGCCTGCAGCCGCGGGACTTCGGCGCGCCGATGGACGTGCTGTGGATGCGCGTCTCGCGCAGGCCCGACGATCCGCCCGACCTGTTCGGCCAGATCGACGCGGGCCGCATGCTGGTGATGATCGCGCGCGGCGACTACTGGCAGTGCGCGCTGCTGATCCCCAAGGGCTCGGGCGAGGCGGTGCGCGGCCGCGGCGTCGGCGCGCTGCGCGAATCGCTGCTCGCGCTGTCGCCGTGGCTGGGCGAACGCGTCGAGGAGCTGAAGGACTGGGACGCGCAGGTCAGCCTGCTGACCGTGACCGTCGACCGCCTGCGCGAATGGGCCCGGCCCGGCCTGCTGTGCATCGGCGACGCGGCGCACGCGATGTCGCCGATCGGCGGCGTCGGCATCAACCTGGCCGTGCAGGACGCGGTGGCCGCGGCGCGGCTGCTCGCCCGGCCGCTGCGCGAGCACCGCCTCGACCTGGCGGCGCTCCGGCGCGTGCAGCGCCGCCGCGAGTGGCCGGTGCGCGTGGTGCAGCGCCTGCAGATCGCGCTGCAGAACCGGCTGATCGCGCCGCTGCTCGCCTCGGACGGGCCGGTGCGCATGCCGTGGTTGCTGCGCTTGGTGGACCGGGTGCCGCTGCTGCGCCGGATTCCGGCGCGGTTCATCGGCGTGGGCGTGCGGCGGGAGCACGTGCGTTGAGTCAGGCCTGCGGCGGGGCGGCCAGCCAGCCGCCGCGGAAGTCGGCACGCTCCAGCCCCCGCCGGATGGTCGGGCTGCGCTTGATCAGCGCCCACGGCAACCCGCTGCGGTAGTTCTCGATCATCAGCGCGACGGGGCCGCTGTTGAGGGCGAAGCGCCACGGCGAGACCCAGCCGAGCGACCCCTTGCCCTCGCGCAGCGTCGGATTGAACGACGCCCCCGGCACGTAGTCGCTGTGCTTGCGCATCATGCGCGCGATGTGCTGCATCGTCGGGATGACGACGTCGGGCGCGAACGGCAGCGAGGCGACCGACGCCCACGGCGCGACGGTGCCGTCGTCCGGCCCGAACGGCGCGCCGCGCGCCGCGTAGGCCAGCAGCTTGCGCTTGCGGCCGTCCACGGTGATCTCGCGCGGCCCCGGGCCGTCGCAGGCGGTCAGGCCCCAGCAGTTCTGGCAGTAGTCCTTGAAGTGCTTCGGGTTGCGGATCGCGTACTCGCGCTGCACCAGCGTCGCGCGGCGGCTGTTCTCGAAGTAGTCGATGCCGCGCTCGCGCATGAAGGCGTCCTGGATGCCGCGGAAGTCGATCCACATGTGCGAGTACTGGTGGATGAACAGCGGGCCGGCGGCCAGGTGCTCGTGCCCGTAGATGCGGCGCCAGCGGTAGCCCTGGAGCCAGTCGTCCCAGGTCGACGCGGGCACCGCGTGGTGCTTCGAGCCGAGGGCCAGCGCCATCATCAGCAGGCCCTCGCTGTAGCCGCGCCAGTGGTAGCGCAGGAAGCCGCGCTCGGGCTTCCAGCCGTGGCAGATCGCGCCGTCGCAGTTGCGCATCCAGTCCCACTCGACGCGCTCCTCGAGCAGTTGCGCGGTGGCGCGGATCTCGGCCTCGTGGCCGTTGTCGCGGTCGAAATAGGCGGCCACGGCCAGCACGCCGGCGATCAGGAACGAGGTGTCGATGCTCGAGAGCTCGCTGTGCCAGGCGCGGGTGCCGGAGCGCATGTCGAGGAAGTGGAAGTAGAAGCCGCGGTGGCCGGTGGAGGTCGGCGATCCCGACATGTCGGCCCCGGCGAAGAAGCGCAGGGTGCGCAGCGTGATGCCCACCGCCTGCGTGCGGCTCATCCAGCCGCGCTCGACGGCGATCGGGTAGGCCGTCAGCGCCATGCCCACGCCGGCGATGCTGGAGGGGCTGTCGGGCTGCGTCGAGTCGAGCACGAGGCCGCTGGCAGGATCCGCCGCGGCCTCGAAGTAGTAGAACGAATGGCGCTGGGCGCGTTCGATCAGGCTGGCGACGTCGAGGTCGGCGTCCTCGTCGGCGTGGACGTCTGGCGGGGCGGGCGGGGTGAGGGCGGCGAGCTTCATGAGGAACGGGCCAGCGTATCCGAAAGCGCATGCCGGCATGGGACGGGGGGCTGTTGCAAGGCGAATGCCCGCCGCCCGGCACGCGGCCGCACCGGCGCGGTCGGGCATCGCAAATGCCGTTTTCGCACACGGGCGGCCGTTGCCGACCCGCACCGTCTACAAGGAGGCTCCTCATGAACAACACGTCGTCGGGATCGCCGCTGCGCGCCGGTTGGATCGCCGCCGCCCTCGCGGCCGGCCTCGCCTCGCCGCTGGCCTTCGCGCAGCGCCATGGTCACTACATCGGCGAGACCGTCGTGGTCGCGCCGCCGCCGCCGCGGGTGGAGGTGATCGGCGTGGCGCCGCATCCGGGCTGGGTCTGGGAGCGCGGCTACTGGAACTGGGTGGACGGCCGCCACGTGTGGGTGGGCGGCCACTGGGTGGCGCCGCGCCGCGGCTACGACTGGCAGCCGCACGTCTGGGTGCACGAGCGCCGCGGCTGGCGCATGCGCGAAGGCTACTGGGTGCGCCGCTGACCGGCCGGTGGCCGGTCGCATCGCCGGCGGCGCGTGCCCGCGGCTTCCATTGCGCCCGCGGTCGCGCCGCGGCTTCGCGCTCGCCTGGGCATGCCGATTGCTCGCCCCGCGCCAGCTCGGCCGTGCGCAGCGCGCGCGGCCATCGAACAACGATCTGGCGCCCCCGCGCCAGGTCAAGAGGGGGCAGATGAGTTCCGCAATCACGTCGCCGCAAGGCGCGCTCGACGAGGTCTTCGTCGGGGACAGCGAGATGGCGCGCCAGATGCGCGCGCACGACTGGGCGGCCACGCCGCTCGGCCCGGTGTCGGGCTGGGCCCGTTCGCTGAAGGTGGCGCTGGGGCTGCTGCTCACGTCGCGCTTCGAGATGTGGCTGGGGTGGGGCGACGATGTCCACTTCTTCTACAACGACGCCTACCGGCCGACGCTGGGCAGCAAGCATCCGCAGGCGCTGGGCAAGCCGGTGCGCCACATCTATCCCGAGATCTGGGACGACGTGAAGGGCCGGATCCAGAGCGTCTACCAGGAGGGCGCGTCGACCTGGGATCGCGCGCTGCTGCTGCTGATCAACCGGCGCGGCTTCCCCGAGGAGACGTACCACACGTTCTCGTACAGCCCGCTGCGTGCGGACGACGGCCGCGTCCAGGGCATCTTCTGCGCGGTGAGCGAGGAGACCGAGCGCGTCATCAGCGAGCGCCGGCTGGCGTCGCTGAGCCTGCTGGCCACCAACCTGGCGCCGGCCGAAGGCGAGGCGTCGGTGCTGCGCGCCGCCGCGCGCGGTCTGGGGGGCAACGGCCGCGACCTGCCGTTCACGGTCACCTACCTGTTCGACGCCGAGGGTGCCGCGCACGTGGCCGGCATGACCAACGTGGCCGAGGGCAGCGACCTGGCGCGGCGCGCCGTCGCCACGCGCGACGCGCTGTGGGATCTCGGCTCGGTCTGGTGCGACGCCCAGCCCATCGAGGTCGATCTCGTGCCGAACCTCGGCTATCCGATGGGCGAGTGGAACATCCCGCCGACGCGCGCCGCCATCGTGCCCATCGTCGGCCAGGGCTCCGAGCACCCGCTGGGCGCGTTGCTGGTCGGCCTCAACCCGTACCGGCCCGGCGACGCCGACTACCTCTCGTACCTGGGGCTGCTGGCCGGGCAGATCTCGTCGGGCCTGGCGGGCGCGCGCGCCTACGACGCGGAACGCCTGCGCGCGAAGACGCTGGCCGAGGCCGTCGCGTTGCGCGAGGCGGCCGCCGACGCGCTGGCGCAGGCAAACCGCCAGCTCACCAGCGAGGTGGCGCTGCGCACGCAGCAGCGCGACCGCATGCAGCGGCTGTTCGAGCAGTCGCCCAGCTTCATGGCGCTGCTGCAGGGCCGCGAGCACCGCTTCGAGGTCGTCAACCGCGCCTACCTGCAGCTGATCGGCCATCGCGACGTCACGGGGCTGCCGGTGCGCGAGGCGTTGCCGGAGGTCGCGGGCCAGGGCTTCTTCGAACTGCTGGACGGCGTGTTCGAGACCGGCACCCCGTTCGTCGGCACCAACATGAAGGTGCAGCTGCAGCGCGCGCCGGCGGGCCCGCTGGAGGAGCGCTTCATCAACCTCGTCTACCAGCCCATCGTCGACGCCGAGGGCGCGGTGGAGGGCATCTTCGTCGATGGCTACGACGTCACGCACCAGCACCGCGCCGAGTCGGCGCTGCAGTCGCTCAACGAGACGCTGGAGCAGCGCGTGACCCAGCGCACCACCGAGCTGGCCGACGCGCTGCGCAAGCTGCAGCACGAGTCGGGCGAGCGCGAAGCCGCGCAGGCTGCGCTGCGCCAGGCGCAGCGCATGGAGTCGCTGGGGCAGCTCACGGGCGGCGTCGCGCACGACTTCAACAACCTGCTGCAGGTGATCAGCGGCAACCTGCAGCTGCTGCGCCGCGAGGTGGCCGGCAACGAGCGCGCCGAGAAGCGCGTGCAGAGCGCCATCGGCGGCGTCACGCGCGGCGCCAAGCTGGCGTCGCAGCTGCTGGCCTTCGGCCGGCGCCAGCCGCTGGAGCCCAAGGTGCTCAACATCGGGCGCTTCATCAAGGGCATGGACGACATGCTGCGGCGCGCGCTCGGCGAGGAGATCGAGCTCGAGACCGTGATCTCGGGCGGCCTGTGGAACGCGCTGGTCGACCCCGGCCAGATCGAGAACGCGCTGCTCAACCTGGGCATCAACGCGCGCGACGCGATGCCCGAGGGCGGCAAGCTGACCATCGAGGCCGGCAACGCGATGCTGGACGACGAGTACGCCCGGCTGCACGACGACGTGCAGGCGGGGCAGTACGTGATGGTCGGCGTCACCGATACGGGATCGGGTATTCCACCGGAGCTGCTCGAGCGCGTGTTCGAGCCGTTCTTCAGCACCAAGCCGGAAGGCAAGGGCACCGGGCTCGGGCTGTCCATGGTCTACGGCTTCGTCAAGCAGTCCGGCGGCCACGTGAAGATCTACAGCGAAGTCGGCCAGGGCACCACGGTCAAGCTCTACCTGCCGCGCGTGCACCAGGCCGAGGACGCGCTGGCCGACGAGACCGCGGCGCCGGTGCGCGGGGGCAGCGAGACGATCCTCGTGGTGGAGGACGACGACGAGGTGCGCGAGACCGCCGTCGCCCTGCTCGCGGACCTGGGCTACCGCGTGCTCAAGGCGCGCGAGGCGATGGGCGCGCTGAGCATCATCGAGAGCGGCATGCCGATCGACGTGCTGTTCACCGACGTGGTGATGCCCGGCCCGCTGCGCAGCCCCGAGCTGGCGCGCAAGGCCAGGGAGCGCCTGCCGGGCCTGGCGGTGCTGTTCACCTCGGGCTACACCGAGAACGCGATCGTGCACGGCGGGCGGCTGGACCGCGGCGTCGAGCTGCTGTCCAAGCCGTACACGCGCGAGGCGCTGGCGCGCAAGATCCGCCACGTGCTGGCGAACCAGGAGCAGCAGCGCGTGCTGGCCGATGCCGCCGCGCCGCCACCGCCGCCCGCGCCGGTGCCGGTGGCGGCCGCGGCGCCGGTGCTGCCGCAGCCCGAGCGCCTGGGCACGGTGCTGCTGGTCGAGGACGACGAGTTCATCCGGGAGACGCTGGCCGAGCTGCTGGGCATGTCCGGGCACGTGGTGCTGCAGGCGTTCGACGCGCCATCGGCGCTGGCCGCGCTCGCGGCGCACCCGGTCGACGTGATGGTGACCGACGTGGGGCTGCCCAGGGTGTCGGGCATCGAGCTGGCGCGCGACGCGCTCGCGCGCCAGCCGCGCCTGGCCGTGATCTTCGCGACCGGCGACCCGGCCGCCCCGGCCAGGGCGGGGCTGGACGCGGCGGCGGTGCTGGTCAAGCCGTTCTCGCCGGAGGACCTGGAGACGGCCGTGGCGAACGCGCTCGCCGACGGGCGCGACCGCGCCGGCTGACCTTCAGACCCCCATCGCCGACATCATCAGGAAGGCCGCGAACAGCACGAAGTGCGTCAGGCCCTCGATGGCGTTGGTCTCGCCGTCGTGGATGTTGATGGTGGCCACGAGCAGCGTGAGCAGCGTCATCACCATCTGCGGCACGGTGAGCGCCATCTCGATCGGGTGGTGCGTCCACAACGCCAGCGCCTCGATCACCGGCACAGTGAGGACGACGGTGGACAGCGACGCGCCGAGCGCGATGTTGACCACCGGCTGCATGCGGTTGGCGAGCGCGGCGCGCAGGGCCGTCAGGATCTCCGGGCTGGCGGAGATCGTCGCCACGACCAGCGGCGCGAGGATCGGCGGCGCGCCAGTGCCCGCGAGCCCCACGTCCAGCGTCTTGGCCATCACCTCGGACAGCATGCCGATCAGCGCGATGCCCGTGCCGATGCCCAGCAGCGGCAGCGCGAGGCTGCCGGTCGGGTGCGCGTCGTCGTGGCGGGCGACGTGCTGCGCCAGCTTGTCGGCGTTCTGCGGCTTCTGTGCGTACGCATAGCTGAAGAAGTAGCTGTGGCGCCCGGTCTGCAGGCGCAGGAACAGGCCGTACAGCAGCACCATCACGATGATCGTGAACAGCGAGTAGCTCTGCCAGTGCGCCGCCGGCACGAACGCCGGCAGCACCATCGACACGCCCAGGCCGGTGAGGATCATCACGACGTAGGTGTTGCCCGAGTCGACGTTGTACGGCTGCTCGCCGTGGCGCAGGCCGCCCAGCAGCGCCGACAGGCCCAGCAGCGCGTTGATGTCCAGCTGCACCGCCGAATAGATGGTGTCGCGCGCCAGCGTGGGCGAGGGCGACTCGTTCATGATGATCGCCAGGATCACCACCTCCACCAGCACCGCGCTGAGCGTCAGCACCATCGTGCCGTAGGGCTCGCCCAGGCGCTCGGCGAGCGTCTCGGCGTGGTGGGCGACGCGCACCGACGCGAACAGGATCGCCGCGATCAGCGCGACGGAGGCGGCCAGCGACGGCGCCTGTCCCGCGCCGACGATCGCGTGCTCCAGCGGCAGCGCGGCGAGCAGGGCGAGCGCCGCGACCAGCAGCGACCATTCGTGGCGGAGGAACGTGAGCATTCAGGTCGGCGTCAGGATGAACGAGCGCCGATGATAGGGGAGCGCTGCGTCAGCGCGGCTGCGACGCAGCCTGCACCGGCAGCAACTGTTGCGGCCGTTGGACGGCCGCCGGCGTGAGCGAGCGCGTCTCGTAGTCCACGCCGCTCAGCGCGACCAGGATCAGCCAGACGCCCAGCC
>Ga0247779_1001090_pt1 | contig 13770 bp, 10 predicted proteins | sample UWRJL221509R5_FD_179925 | JGI IMG/M metagenome (GOLD analysis project Ga0247779, IMG submission 179925) | Plant litter microbial communities from Arlington Agricultural Research Station in Wisconsin, United States - UWRJ-L221-509R-5 | ecosystem: Environmental > Terrestrial > Plant litter >...
GCGGCGCAACGTGCGTCGTTCGAGCAGCAACTCGCCCAAGTGGGTGACCGGGCCAAGACCCAGGTCGTCGGCCACGTGGTTGCCCGCGCGGACGAGCTCTACCGACGAAAGCTCCGGGAGCAGGAGGGAATAGCCCGTGAGGCCGTCCGAGCGCTGCTGGCCGAGGAGGTCGACCGGGCCGCGCAACGCCTGGCAGCGACACACTGCGAGCCTTCCGCGGGCAAGGGCCGCCCCTACGAGGCCGTGCTCTCGCACCTTGCTGTCGCCGTCGCAAGCTCCGCGCTGACCTGGATGTTGATGACCTGGATCGCTGCCAAATGACTGCTCATCGAGGCCGCCATGCAGCGGCGAAGGGCGACCGCGCGGGCCGGCGGAAAGCGGCCCGCGCGCCGATTATTCGGCGACCGTGCTATTCCACCGGTAACCCAGGCGATGTCTAAATGTTCGTCATAGTCTGATGCGAACATCGTCGATGAGCCAAGCGGACTTTGGCCCCTGGGCCCGGCATCACACCTCGCCGGAGACGTTGGGCTTCGGTGGGGCTTCGAACAACGTGAGATCGGGGCCCGCCGACGCTATCGGCAGTGAGGGTCTTTCGCACTCCTTGGGCAACGGGAATTGGACGTGTACAGCAAGAAGCAACTCAGTGCCGTGATCCGCCGTGTCGAACGCGAAGGTGCCAAGGGATTCCTGGCCCCTCCGCCGATGACGTGGACAGAGCGCCTCTACGTCGGAGCGCTTGTGGCGCTAGCCTTGGGCTTGACTGGCAGGTTGCTCTACGACCTCGTTTTCCAGTAGTTCGACAAGGGCCCTGGACCAGCGAGGTTCGCGCAGCTGCCGGTATACGAGGCCCTGGGCTTTCCGACACGCCGGGCCCAGGTCGCGATGGCGGCCTCGGGCCGAGGAGGATGCGACAAGGACGCGGAGAGGACGATGACCGTCTCCCGGCGGTCACCGCCCCGCTCCTTCACAACGACAACTCGCTCAGGCCTTCAGCTTGCGCATCTCCTCGGCCAGCATCCACAGCGCGCGGTTCAGGCTGACGCCGCGATCGATGCTGCCGACCGGGCGAGTCTGCAGCCGGCGTCCCTGAGCACTGCGGCCCGTCTGGCCACCGCGCATGACGTTCTCCTGGATGCGCTGGAACGAGGTCCACAGGCTGTTGTCCCGATCTTCGAAGCGCCGCGCCTCGATCAACTGGTCTGCGGTGATTGGCGCGGCCACGCGTTCGCCAGTCTCCGCATCGGTTCGCTCGCCAAAGCGCAACGCCAGGGCCGCGCTGGCTAAGGCCATTTCCTCGCCCCGATCCAGCGGCAGCGCCTTCATCGCCTCGGCGTGTGCCTCCACGGCTTCGAACTCACCCAGCACCCGGAAGGCTCCCTCGATCACCTCGCCCTGGATGTTGCCCTTGTGCGGAATGCGGATGTCCTCGACGACATCGCCCACCACGAGGCCATTGCAGCAGACGAAACGGAACATGCCCGCCAGCATCTGGTAAGAGCTCGCGCCGTCATGGCTGTTGATCAGGATGATCTCGCTCGCCTCGGGCCGGCACTGGACCTGCGCCGCATGACGCATCCGGATCATGTGTTTCGTGAACTCGGACTTGCCTTCCACGCGGCTGCAGCCCTGCGCGACCATGAACGGCTCGAAGCCTTCCTTCTGCAGGCCTCGTAACACTTCGATGGTCGGGATGTAGGTGTAGCGCTCGGATCGGCTGATGTGCTTGCCCGTCGCGAAGATGGACGGTGCGGCTGAGCGCATCTGGTCTTCGCCAAGCAGCTCGGCGGCGCGCAGGACGCGGGTGGTGCTGTGCCCGAAGCGGGTCGCGAGCGTCGGGTGTTGGGTGGTGTGCATGATGAACTCCTTCGATCGATGATCGGTATGGGAGGCGGGCGCGGCCCCGTGCTCGAAGACTGCCCGCCGGAAACGGTGAGGGTCAGTTCTTGCCGCCGTGGTGGCGGTCCGGCTGCCGGACGTCATTTGCGGCACGACGCGCCTCGGCGTCAGCCTTGCTGTCCAGGTAGTCGATCTCCTCAGCGGTGAATTCCAGGAGGTGCTGGGTCACACCGTCTTTCACGTAGCTGCTATTGCTCACTCGGCCGACGACGTTCACGTGCGAGCCTTGGCCGAGATAGGTCGCCGCGTTTTCCGCTTGGGCCCCCCAGACGGTCCAGCGGATCACCGTCGCCTTTTGGCTGCGACTCTCGCCGGAACCCCATCGCGTGTTGCTGATTGCGACCAGCGTGGCCTTGGCGATCCGGGCCTCGGTATCGCCGGGGTACTCGATGCGCACCTCAGTCGCCAGATGGGCGTGGCGCTGGATGACCAGAACGTTTGCCATGATTGCTCTCCTTGCAAGAGAGACCAGCCGGCCCCGATCCGGGTGCCTTGAAACTGATCCTCTTGCTCGGACCGGCTCACTCCCGCCCTGGGGCGGGCGGGGGGTGGGGGAAAGCCCCTTCCCTCACGGGAAGGGGTTGAGGATGGGTGGTGTGTCCCGCAGCCGATGCAGTGCGCCGGTTTCCCGGCCCACCGCCTGAAGATCCCCTCACAAGTCCGTCCCGCCCAAGGTCGACGGCTTCGTGAGGGGATCGCGGTGGGACGACCGGCGCACCGGCTGCCTCTTCTTCGGCGCCCAGCGTCGCAGCCGATGTGCCAGCTCGCCTGGCGCAGCTGCTGCAGCGACAAGCGCCGCACGCTCACGAGCAGCGGCGGCTCCGCGGCCGACGTGACACCAAGCGCAGCGACTGGCGCGACGGTCGAGCCGCTACGAGCACGACACGGGGCCGGCTGTTGGCCTGCGTACCCGGTATTCAGCGGCCCGGCTCCGGGCATGGCGGGCGACTGGGATGGCGATCTGGCCAGCACCGCGCGCAGCGCAGCGATCCAGCTGGGCAGTTCGCCAAGCGGCCCTGCATGCGCAGCATGGAGGACGAAGGCCGCGCTTCCCGGGAGCGGGAGGGCCGTCACCGCGAAAGGGATCGACAGGGCGGCGGGGTACTCCCCGCCAAGTCCCCATCCGGGGAGGAGCGCACAGCGACCCCGCAAGAGCTCGGTCGGGCCCTCAGGGCCCGATTCGCCCGCACTCGTCCGCATCAAACCCTCTGCGTGCTCCTCGCAGGTCCGTAACGCGTCGGCCAGCACCAGCACGCCGCCAGAAGGCCCGCTGAGGAACTCAGTTCACCTGAAGGCCGACCTCACTGGACATCGAATTTCGACGCCTCCTTATGTTCGCCCCCACGTCCGCGCGTGCCGCTCCATCCGGCATCCTCGCGACAAGGGTGTCATCGAAGCACGCTCTTCAGGCTGAGCCTGTCGTGGCACATTGCGTCTGGCGCACCACTTGGTTCTTCTCGATGATGGCCAGCACCGAATTCCGCTGGTCGTAGACGTAGAGCGAGTCCTCATCGCGCTTGAAGACGCGATCAGCGCCCTCGATGGTGATCTGGCTGCCGTTCTTCAAGCTGATGTCGACTTGCATTGCATCTCCTTCGTTTGATCGAGCAGTCAAGGCCGGCCGTCTCGAACAACGAGGTGAAGAGCACTTCCAGTGGATTGGCGCTGGAGAATCGGTGGACATCAGCGGGCAGCTTGCCCGTCGCCACAATAAGCCTGTGGCGCAAGGCACCACGTCCCGTTTTCCGGCCAGTAGGCGGCCTGATCCATCCGCCTCGCGTGGGCGGCGAGGGCCGACAAGAACCTAGGGACGCACCGTCCGACCGCTAGCCTGGATATTTCGCGAGCAAGCCACCAATAGGTAGGCGATCCCGTCGGGATGCGCGTTGTCATGGGTGTTCTACGTCCACGCAACCAAACAAACCGGGGAATCGCCCAATGCCAAAGTGCACCGAGGCACCAGTGAAGTTCGGCAACGTCGGACGCCGTGTGGTGCAGGCCTCATTCGACGGCGTCGACATCGTCAGCGACACGGGCGTGATGCTCATTCGCCAGGTCGACGAACGCATCGGATTGACCCGCGCAGCGGCGCAGGTGTTCGCAGACAAGCGCCGCGCAGCCAGCGTGCGCCACAGCGTTCGCAGCCTGCTGGCCCAACGCGTGTAGGGGCTGTGCTGCGGCTGGGAGGACGTCTGCGATCACAACACGCTGCGCCGTGACCTGGTGCTGCCGACGGCGGTCGGACGCGCCGAAGCGCTGGCGTCGGCACCCACGTTCAGCCGCTTGGAGAATTCGGCCACGGCCAGCCACGCGGCTGCGCCGTATGCGGTGCTGTCGGACCAGTTCATCGCCAGCCGGCTGTGTGCGCCGGACGAGTTGGTGCTGGACATCGATGCCACGCATGTGCCACTACTGTATGGCCAGCAGGAGGCGGCGCACTTCCACGCCCACTACGACAACTACTGCTACCTGCCGCTGTACGTGTTCTGCGGCCAGGACATGCTGGCCTGCGTGCTGATCAAGCTAATTTCGCGGCGGCTGCGCCAGGCCTGGCCCAAGGCGCGATTGGTCGTGCGCGCCGACTCGGGCTTCTGTCGCCCCAAGGTGCTGCGCCGGCTGGATGCCTGGGGCATCGGGTACATCATCGGACTGCAGAAGAACGCGACGCTGCAGTGGTACTCGGCCATCGGCGCGCGGGCGTTGGCCGATCAGTACGAAGCCCACGGAACCAAGCAGCGCCTGATCGGCGAGTTCCAGTACGCCACGCGCAACTGGGATCGCGAGCGGCGCGTCATCGCGCGGCTGGAGCATGGCCCGCAGGGCCCCAACCCTCACTTCGTCGTCACCAGCCTGAGCGGTGAAGCCAGCGAACTCTACGAGCGGCTGTACTGCGCACGTGGCGAGGCGGAGAACCGCATCAAGGAAGCGCAACTGGACCTGTTCGGCCGGCGTGCCAGTTGCAGCCGCTTCGCGGCCAATCAGATCCGGCCGCTGCTGGCAACGCTGGCCGATCGAGATGGCGACGCCCACGGCCGCACTGCTTGCATATGCCTTCGGATACTTGCGTGAGCAAGGTGTCTCGGCGCTCAACCGCGATCTCGACAAGCAGGTCTGGTTAAGCTCGCTCGGGATCGTGGAATGCGTCGCCTACACAGCATTGTGCTGGTCAAGTTTTTTCGGACACAGCGATAGGTAGCTTGGTTGCCGATTGCTGCTCGAAGGCATTGGGTGGCAGGTTGCCCAGTTTTGAATGCAGCCGCACGCTGTTGTAGAAGGCCACGATGTAGTCGGCGACATCGACCATGGCCTCGGCGTGGTTGGCGTAGTCGCGACGCCAGACGCGCTCGGTCTTCAGGCTCAGGAAGAACCGCTCCATCACCGCGTTGTCCCAGCAGTTGCCCTTGCGGCTCATGCTGCCGACCAAGCCATAGCGGGCCAACAGCGCCTGATGCGACGCGCTCGCGTATTGACTGCCCCTGTCGGAGTGAACGATCAGCCCTGGCGCTGGCTGGCGCTGCGCAATGGCCAGTTGCAGGGCCGAGCAGACCAACTCTGCGTGCATGGTCGGCGCCATCGCCCAGCCCACGACCTTGCGGGCATATAGGTCCAGCACCACGGCTAAATACAGCCAGCCCCCGCGCGTACGGATATAGGTGATGTCGCTGACCCAGGCCTGGTTGGGGCCGCTCGGATCGAAGCGCCGATCCAGCACGTTGTGCGAGACCGGCAGCGCGTGACCGCTGTCGGTGGTGTGGACGAACTTGCGCCGCCACAAAGCGTGCAGCCGGTTCTCGCGCATCAGGCGCCGCACGCGATGGCGCCCAATGCGAGAGCCCTGCGAGCGCAGTACCGCACACAGGCGCCGGCTGCCGTAGACCTTGCCGCTGGCGGCGAACTCGGCCTTGACTTGCATACTGGTCAGACAGGCGGCGGGCCGACGCCGAGCGCGCTGACGCGAACCGTAATACCCCGAGCGGCTGACGCCCAGCACTCGGCACAGCCGCTCCACAGGGATGGCCTTCTTGCTCAGATGCTCGATGAACCGGTAGCTCATCGCAGTTCGCGGGCAAAGAAGGCCGATGCTTTCCTAAGAAACACTTTCCGCGGCTGGCTGCAGTGAGAAGCCGAAGTGGGCGGCGCGCCGCTCCAGTTGCTTGACGACCCGTTCACGGTAGCGTTGTTCGTATTGGTCAGCGCCCGGGTCTTCGTAGCGCATGCCGAAGCGCATCGCCCGGTAAAAGAGAATCGCGATCTTGCGCGCTGTCGCCGTCAGTGCTTTGGCTTTGCCAATGCGCGCGGCCAATCGACGATAGAACGCCCCCAGCGCGGTCTCAGTGCGGCCGACGGCGGTAGCCACCAGCCGTAGCCGGGCTGCAACCCGATTGTTGCTCTTGCGGGTATGCGACGAGAGGACCTTGCCGCCGCTGATCTTGCAGCCAGGTGACAGGCTCAGCCAAGACGTGAAGTGCTTCTCTGTCGGCCAGCGACTGAGGTCAGTACCGCATTCAGCAATCAGCGCCAACGCGATGCTGGGCCCGATGCCGTGAATCCGCGTCAGGTCGATGCCCGTAAGTTGGTACAGCAAGGGCCGGACGTCGAACTTGAGCGCGTTGGTTTGCTTCGTCCGACTGCGCGGTGCGGGCAGCGGCGCCTCCGGCTTGACCTTGTCGAGGTTCAACATCCGTAGCGTGCGCTCGATCTCCCCGTCGCAGTCGGCGACCCGCTGCTGGTAGAAGTCGAACAGGGCCAAGGCCTGCGCCAAAGCGAAGACATGCTCGGGCTGATAGTTGCCCCGCATGGCCTCGCGAATCGTGGACTCACTCTCGCGGCACCGCGCGTCGCGCATGGCGGCCAGGGTGTCGGGATCGCGCTCGCCAGCAACGATCGCCCGAACGATCTTCAGACCCGTCACGCCGCTGATATCGCTGATGACATGGTGCAACTGGATATTCATGAGCGTCAGCGCCTTCTGCATGTGCTGCATATGGGCGGCCGCGTATTCCAGATGCCTATCCCGAATCCGCATGTAGGCGCGCAGCGCTGCGATATCGCGTGCCGGCCGGAAGCTGGCACGCACCAAGCCGCAAGCATGCAGCCGCTGCAACCACTGCGCATCGTTGACATCGCTCTTGCGCCCCGGAACCGTCTTGCAGTCACGAGCGTTGGCGAGCACGACGGTCAGGCCGCGATCTTCCAGAATCTCGTACACCGGGATCCAGTACACGCCGGTCGATTCCATGGCCACCGTGGTGACCCCGACCGATATCAACCAATCGGCCATGCGATCGATATCGGCGGTGAAGCTCTGGAATGTCTGCACCGGGTCATCGCAAAGTTCCGGCGGCACGGCTGCAACCTGGATGCGAGAGCCGATATCGATGCCGGCGGCTCTGGCATTGATGATCGGTAAGCCGAGACTCTTTCCCTTCTTGGACATGGCAACCTCCTGTAGGCAAAGCACCAGACAGGGGAGCGGTTCAAATCACTTTCCTAATCGGGGTCGCACGAGGCGCCACCACAGTTGGGTCCGCAAGGTCCCCAAGGGCCAAGTTTTTTGACGGGGACGAATGCCTCCAAAAAGCTGACGGCCACAGTCCGGCCGGGTCAGTGTAGGCATCCTGGTGTTTCACGCCATCGGGCCGTGGCGCTGCCACGAGGGACGTTTTCCTAAGAAACACTTTCCGCGGCTGGCTGCAGTGAGAAGCCGAAGTGGGCGGCGCGCCGCTCCAGTTGCTTGACGACCCGTTCACGGTAGCGTTGTTCGTATTGGTCAGCGCCCGGGTCTTCGTAGCGCATGCCGAAGCGCATCGCCCGGTAAAAGAGAATCGCGATCTTGCGCGCTGTCGCCGTCAGTGCTTTGGCTTTGCCAATGCGCGCGGCCAATCGACGATAGAACGCCCCCAGCGCGGTCTCAGTGCGGCCGACGGCGGTAGCCACCAGCCGTAGCCGGGCTGCAACCCGATTGTTGCTCTTGCGGGTATGCGACGAGAGGACCTTGCCGCCGCTGATCTTGCAGCCAGGTGACAGGCTCAGCCAAGACGTGAAGTGCTTCTCTGTCGGCCAGCGACTGAGGTCAGTACCGCATTCAGCAATCAGCGCCAACGCGATGCTGGGCCCGATGCCGTGAATCCGCGTCAGGTCGATGCCCGTAAGTTGGTACAGCAAGGGCCGGACGTCGAACTTGAGCGCGTTGGTTTGCTTCGTCCGACTGCGCGGTGCGGGCAGCGGCGCCTCCGGCTTGACCTTGTCGAGGTTCAACATCCGTAGCGTGCGCTCGATCTCCCCGTCGCAGTCGGCGACCCGCTGCTGGTAGAAGTCGAACAGGGCCAAGGCCTGCGCCAAAGCGAAGACATGCTCGGGCTGATAGTTGCCCCGCATGGCCTCGCGAATCGTGGACTCACTCTCGCGGCACCGCGCGTCGCGCATGGCGGCCAGGGTGTCGGGATCGCGCTCGCCAGCAACGATCGCCCGAACGATCTTCAGACCCGTCACGCCGCTGATATCGCTGATGACATGGTGCAACTGGATATTCATGAGCGTCAGCGCCTTCTGCATGTGCTGCATATGGGCGGCCGCGTATTCCAGATGCCTATCCCGAATCCGCATGTAGGCGCGCAGCGCTGCGATATCGCGTGCCGGCCGGAAGCTGGCACGCACCAAGCCGCAAGCATGCAGCCGCTGCAACCACTGCGCATCGTTGACATCGCTCTTGCGCCCCGGAACCGTCTTGCAGTCACGAGCGTTGGCGAGCACGACGGTCAGGCCGCGATCTTCCAGAATCTCGTACACCGGGATCCAGTACACGCCGGTCGATTCCATGGCCACCGTGGTGACCCCGACCGATATCAACCAATCGGCCATGCGATCGATATCGGCGGTGAAGCTCTGGAATGTCTGCACCGGGTCATCGCAAAGTTCCGGCGGCACGGCTGCAACCTGGATGCGAGAGCCGATATCGATGCCGGCGGCTCTGGCATTGATGATCGGTAAGCCGAGACTCTTTCCCTTCTTGGACATGGCAACCTCCTGTAGGCAAAGCACCAGACAGGGGAGCGGTTCAAATCACTTTCCTAATCGGGGTCGCACGAGGCGCCACCACAGTTGGGTCCGCAAGGTCCCCAAGGGCCAAGTTTTTTGACGGGGACGAATGCCTCCAAAAAGCTGACGGCCACAGTCCGGCCGGGTCAGTGTAGGCATCCTGGTGTTTCACGCCATCGGGCCGTGGCGCTGCCACGAGGGACGTTTTTTAAGATATCGACGTCGCCGCGCAGTTGCTTGTTCTCGGCTTCAAGTTGGCGGATACGCTGCTGCTCGGGCGTGAGTGGCTTGCCGATGCCCGGTCTGCCGGCCGCTTCTTCATCGGCCTGCACTAGCCACCGTCGCACGGCGGTCTCGCCGAGTTTGAGGTCTCGACAGACCTCCGCCACGCTCAAGTTCTGCTCGCGAATCATCTGCACCACTTGCAGCTTGAACTCCGCGCTGAAATTCCGCCTCTGTCTCTTCGTCATGTTCCTCGTCCCGGTGGATTCCACCTATCGAGGTGTCCGTCGAAATTAGACCAGCACACATCGCGTATCAAACGTTGATCAGGTCAGCAAGAACGGCTGCTTAGCGCTTAAGCTTCAACCACCGCTTCAGCCTGCGTGGATTGGTCTCCGAACTGATCGTCGACGCCTCTCGATCCGCCCCTTGGACCAACCGAGCCGTTCGAGGGAATACTGAGCTTCATTGCTAATCAGGAAAGCTGATTACCAGCCAGCTTCAGGAATGCACGCGCACTTGCGTCTTCAGCCCCGTCGGTGCCGAACTGCACTTGCCGGAAGGCTTGAGCGCCCAAGCGCCTCTCAGCGGAGCGCTGGCGTTATGACTGAGACCTCAGTGCAGCCACGCCGAACCTCCCGGGCAACCCTCCAGTAAGAACCAAATGCCGCTGTCCATCTCTGCGTCGTTCTTGGGGAAGACATCGCGGAATCGCTGGATCTGCCCATCGACGCTTCCTTCCAGAGGAATATGGGTGCGCATATTCACCAACTTAATTCTGCCCTCTTCAAGCAATCGCCTCAGCACCCAAAAGAAGGCTTCGCGTCGCTCGTCGAAATTAGCGAAGTCCCGTCCAAGTCCAAGCCAAATGGAGTTCAACTCTTGGTCTTCGCAGTAGAGCGCAAGCTCTTCATAGCTTTCAATTGTGATAGGTGAGTTCATTTGAATTTAATCTCAAACTTTGGAGCCTTAGGCAGCAGCGACTGGAGCGATTGATTGTTGAATATCTCGACGGTCCACCTCGCTTGGGTCCCTGACGTTCCTATTGTTGAACTGGAAACAGATCGCAAAGTAACCGTTGATCCGTCTGAGAGCACCGTTGTCCAAACCTGCGGCGGATTTCCCTTCGGCGTAAGTTGCGTTCCCCCTGTGAGTTCGTTCACATAAGTGCGCGCCTGAGCTTCAAGCTGCGCGTCGGGCACAGCACTAGTATCGAAGACCTTCGTCGTCCCAACTTTGTTACTCTCCGCGGTTGCCGTAAAGGTCTGGCCGCCCAGCGAAATGTCGCTGCTCGGATTCGACTTATCGAACAGGTTCGTGAGCTCAGATGCTCTCGCTCGCTGCGGGCTTACCGAATCTGGAAGCTGGATGTTTTGCCCGGGGCTTCCCGCGGACTGCGCACCCGGTGACGGCGACGCACTTTGTCCATTCCCATATGGTTGGGTGCGAGCCGAAGTCGCTGCGTTTTCGAGGTTCTCCGTTGAACCCAGGGGAGAGCCGACCGCCTTCACTGTCTTGGCATCCTGCACCGCTGCCTCGACACTGCCCGTAACCTTACTGGCACCCGCTGCCAGCGCGCCAACGCCGATTGCTCCATCTGCCGCGACGTCGGCAGCAACGATGCCGGCCGTGTTGACACACAGAACCGGATTTGCAGCGCAGCCTCGGATGGCATTCACGGCTGCGGATATTGCAGCCGGCGTCTTCGCTACAAGCCCCGCCACAGGCCCCGTGGCAAACGCGGCACCAACGAGTTTCAGAGCCGCCAACTGTGTGTTCTGCATCGCCTGGGCGACCTGGGCATCACAGGCGCTGCTGGCGGGATCGGCGCAGTTGGATTGGCGGAACTGGGCCACCTGCTGCGCGAGCTGCACATCGGCAGAGTTTGACGCGCGGTTGCCCGCGACACTGCCGCTGATGGCATTCATTTCACGTGCGTAGAGCACTTTCTCTTGCGTCGAACTCAGCGCGGTATTCAGCACTTCGCCTGGCATTGCAGCGTCACCCAGCTGTTTGCTTACACAGCTGACGTCGCCCGTGAAGATGCAGCTCTGAACCTGGGCAATGTTCTGGTCTGAGAGTTGACGGTACTTGTCGAAAATCTTGTCCGAATCTTCTGTGGAGCAACCGCCAGCCTTGGCCTTGCAGGCGTTCAGCTCCTTGTTCATCGCAGCAGCTTGCGGATGCTTCAGAAAATTGTTCTCCGTCGCATTGAACGAGCCGATCGCCCCGGCCCCGTTGCCAACCATCGCGCCGACGGCCGCTCCCGCAGCACCGATCAAGGTCTTCTTCAGGTCGTCCGGCACGGCGCTGTTCAGCACCTGGTCGGCGATGAACGGAATCGCAGCCTGACTCGCTCCGGCCCCCGCGGCACCTTGCACAGCGCCCAGCCCTGACGCATCGCCCGTGATGCCGCCGACAACCGCGTGCGCCGCAACCCGGTACGCGCCGCCTTCCTTCCAGTTGTCGTAATCCGCTTGGACCTGCGGATCGTTCAGCGTCTGCTGCGCGCTCTGCGGCGTCATGCCGCTCGCTTCGAGGTCGGACAGCTGCTTCTGCAGCCGCGGGTCGGTGAGTTGGCCGCTGTTCTGTTCGCCCTTGAGCGCCAGATACAGCGCAGCGTCGTCATGCGGTTTGGTCTTGCTTGCCGCGTAGTCGCCGACCTGCTTGCTCGCCTCGGCCCCGAACGCCTGCACGATCTGCGCATTCAGGCCCGCCTGCGCTGCCAAGTCTTGCCCGTCCCAGTTCTGCTTGAGTCCATCACCCGTGCTGGCATTGGTCGCCGAGCGGTCCACGCTGGCCAGCGCCTGCTGGCTCGCTTGGTCGCCGGTGGTAATGGTCACCGCGCCTTGACTGATACTGCTTCGGGTTGTGCTGGTGTCGTTGCCGCTGGCCTGGAACGCACCGGCACTGCCTCCGCCCGTACCCACGCTCACGCTGATCGAACTGGCGTCGAACCGGCTGTGATTCTCTAGATCGCTGGCACTCAGGCTGCCCGTGGTCAGGCTGTTCCTGTTGCCGTCAATCGCCACCTGGCTGGATGTGATGGCGCCGCCTTGCAAGCCGGTATTGCCCTTGACATCGATCTTGAAGCCCCCGTCCCCGGCCTTGATGCCGCTCTGCTCATTGACGCTCAGGAAGTCGGCACCGACCTTGGTCTGGCTGAGCGACAAACTGGCGCCAGCACCGGCCCCCACCGTCGCACTGACGCTGCCACTCTGGTCCTTGCTGTCGAACTTGGCGCTGTCCTGCAGGCTCTGGATGGTCAGGCCGCCGCCGACACTGGCGACGACCTGATCACCCTTGACCACCGCCCCTTGAAGCATGGTGTCACCGCCGCTGGTAATGCTGACCTGGTTGGTGGCGGTGATGTGGGTGTTGGCATAGCTCTGGTCGCTGCCATCGCTGTTTCCGCGAGCCATGCTGGCATTGGCGGTGTAGCCCAGTGCCGTCTTGTCGCCGAGCGAGATGGCGACGCCCACGCCGGCGCTGACGCTGCTCCTGTCGCTGTGCTGCTCGCTGGTGTCCGCGGAAGCTTGCAGGCTGACTTGGTTGTCGGCCTTGAGTTGCACGTTGCTGCCGCTGACCCCGCTGCCGCGGACGATCAGATTGCTGTCCTGGCCCGCGCCGACGGCGACGATGCTGACGTTGCCGCCGGCCGTGACGCTGCTTGCAGCGCCGTGATCGCTGTCGTTGGTTTGCGTGGAGGTCGCTTGGCTACCGCCCACGGTCAGGCTCAGGCTGATGCTCTTTCCTGCTTCGCCGGCATCGGCGGCCTTCTTGAACTGCTCCATCGCCTGCAGGGCATCACTGATCTTGGCCGCTGCCGTGGCCAAGGCCAGCGCCTTCATGCGCGGATCTTCGGCGCGCTCAGCCATCTGGGCTGCCTGCGTCGCGTCCATCAGGCCGCTGACGCCGGGCACGCTCAAGGCCACCGTCAGCCCGGATTGCTTGAACTCGGTCTTGCTGGTGTCAGCCGCCTTCTCCCGGGCTTCGACGATGCTGACGGTCTGTGCCGTGATGTCGATATTGCCGCCCGGCGTGCTGACATTGGAGCCGACTTGGCTGTAGCCCCGGCCGGCCTGGATCGTCACGTCACCGTCGATGGCGGCGATCGTGCTGGCCGCGGCAGTGTCTCCGTTGTGGTCCTGATTCTGTTTGAGCTCGCGTGTGCCGAGGGTGATGCCGATCCCGCCACCGGTGAGCAGGCCGGACTTGACGGTCTGCTTCATCTGCTCGCTGGTCAGGTTGTTGACCGCATCGGTGATGCTCACGTCGCGTCCGGCGGACAGCAGCGTGCCGGCGTCGCTCACCACGTTGGAGCCGTTGACGGTGATGTCCTGGCCGGCCTGGATGCCCAGCGTGGCACCCGACACCGTGGTGCCGACGGCCGTGGTCTGGTCGCTCTTGCTGTAGGTGGTGGTGGTCTTGGAACTGAACAGACCGCTGGAATGGGTCTTGGTCATCTGCTCGCTGTCCTGCGTGGCCTGTCCCGCCAGCAGGCTGACGTCGCGCCCGGCGGCCAGGGTGACAGCGCCCTGGGCACTGCTGATGTCCGCGGCCGTGGCGCTCAGGTCCTGCCCAGCCTGGAGGGTGATCGCGCCCTGGGCC
>Ga0247779_1001092_pt1 | contig 13759 bp, 14 predicted proteins | sample UWRJL221509R5_FD_179925 | JGI IMG/M metagenome (GOLD analysis project Ga0247779, IMG submission 179925) | Plant litter microbial communities from Arlington Agricultural Research Station in Wisconsin, United States - UWRJ-L221-509R-5 | ecosystem: Environmental > Terrestrial > Plant litter >...
TCATTTTCGATATGTATCATAGAAGAAAGATGGATTCGAGTCAGGTATGATTCCCCCGAATTGAAAAATCATGAATAACCAGCTGCTTACGCAATTCCAAATTATCTGACCTTTGCTCGTAGGAACAATGCGGCCGAGAGTCCAGTAGGATGTTAGAATCTTCTAAAGGCTTGCGTGTAAAGGGCTGTTGATGGCTGTCAACGTTCCATTTTTCTAGCTCTTCCTGTTGAGCGCATCGAAATCATGGCAACAATATGCTTGCGGCGTGGTTAACAGACACCAGAAGAAGGCACGCTGTTTCAGGACTCATCATTTGCCCTTTGTGTTAGTAATTCTTCCTCTAGCAACTGCTTGCCAGATATCAGCAACCATCCATATAAGTGCGCCTTCGAGCGGACGGAAAAAGGACGCCACACTAGGGAATTCATCCTCACTACAAATGCAGTCCAGACGATTTCTGTATACTATCAACGTTTGTCCTGAACATGAAGCATTGATTCCACGTGCAAATTCATTTGAGTGTGCCTCATGATTTCAGCGCTCAGCGTTAGCCAGCGTTCGTTGGGTCCTCGAGGCCTTTACGTAATTCATGCCCGGCGTGCTGCAGGATGCTCTCTTGATGTACCATTTAAAGCGGCTATCCCAGCTCGCCAATTTCATTCTAGATCGACCCTACCAACATGCCTACCAAAGCCCTTCCCACTGAGGCCCGTAGTCTGAAACAGTGCCAATGGTGTATGAAGTCAGATTCAAAGGCAACACCCTTGCAACTCTGTGCCAGATGCAAGCGAGGCCACTACTGCGTGAGTGTCCGAGTTCTGAACATCCCAGCAGGTTCTTGTCGATTGAAATTTCCTTTCTACTACAGTCACGAAATTGCCAAGAAGCAGACTGGGAATTGCACAAACCATTTTGCAAGATAAATAGGCAAGCCAGGGCTACGCTGAAAAGTCTTGAAGCGGCTGGAAATACTGGAGATTGTGGCCTTTCGTTGACAGACGGAGAGCTGATGACAAAGAGGTGGACTCAGGTACTAACCTTTGCTCTGCTTATTATCGCGTCGTACTCTTTAACCTTGCACTTTAGCTGCATAGACCTATTCTGATATGGGCGGTCAAGAACGCTTTAGAACTCAATATGACACCGGAGCGCCTGAAGACACACCTACTTTACATCACCCTTCAGGCGCAGTTCCCGCCAGGAATCTTACCAAAAAAAGATAGGGAGGTCCAATCCGCCTTCAGAGTCAAAAGCGCCGAGGTTATACCGATACAGGACTTTCAAGAGAGAATAACTCCAAACGATCAAGGACTGCTCGGTGCAGTGATCGAGGGACTGCGTTATACTCTCCCTGCAAACTTCAACCGTATTGGTCCTGCCCTTGTCGTGGTTTATATTCCGGCCATTGAGATGCATCGAGTTGTCCCCTTTGGCTTTGACCCCTTGAATATGGAGGATTGGTGTGGTGACTGGAGGAAAATATTCAGCACCTTCATCGAAAGAGGAGTCGTTCTCTGATGCGCAACATTCGCTTTGATGCTATCTAAAGGTATCAATTTCGATGAGTCTACACGTCTCTCGACTACCCCGACCAGTACCCTACATGGCACTGTTGGACATCGTACTTGCTCCTTTCATTTTCTCTTCCTCAAGAACCAAGCACTCGGCAATTTCCTCTACCACATTCCGCTTGATCAACCCATCTCGCCATGATCTAACTTTATCTGTCCAAAACACACTATCTTCAATATCCTCACCCTCCGCGTACGAGTACCAGCACCCAGCAAGGCCGGCATATATCGCACCAACAGTGTCGGCGTCGCGGCCCAAATTGACTGCCATCAACGCGCCCTCTTCAAACGTCCTAGTAGCAAAGAAACAATAAAGTGCGGCGACTGCAGTGTGCAGGACGAATCCAGAAGAGGAAAGTTTTTCCTCGGAAGGGATGTAGTAAGGGAAACTTTCATCAACGATTTTTGAACCAGCAGCCTCGGCGTTGGGGCCCTGAGTCTCCTTGATGAGCTTGAGTATCGGATGGTATTGAAAATACCATGCCTCACGCTCGGTCAGGTTCGTCGATGCAGGCGGAATACCGTGAGGAATCCCCAGGGCGTTGGCTAACTTGTAGGTTGTATATGGGAAATGGGCAAAATATGCCAATACGTCGAGCTTGGAAATTTTTACTTCAGGACCGGTTGTTGCTATTGTACCATTAGTCGTGTTCTTCAGAATCAACGTTATTGCGCCTGTCCAGACTTCGCATACTTCCTGACATATCGAATTTGGATGAGTAGTCAAACTACTGCGCCTGGCAAGTGTTTTCGCTTGTTCTTCATTACGCCAGTATGCCAACCCAACAGGCAAAACCCGCATCAAACTTCCATTGCCAGAGTAGGCATCTTTGGAGAAAGTCTTCTTCAAATGATCGAGTATCGCCTCTCGGTCCACTCCCGCATCAGACTGCCTTTTGAAATCGATGAGAGCAAACTTGGTGGTGTCACCTATGTCGAAACACTTATCAATGGAAGAGAGATATCCTTCATCTTTCCATCTACTATAGAGTGTTAGTTGGTGGATCTCGTCGAATCGGCCATTGGCATTCCGATCTTCTTTGGTCTGTGTTCCATCAGAGAAGCCGGAGAGGGACGCCGCAAGACACAAAGTCATGCTTGTATCATCGGTCCACACACCAGGAGGTAATTCGTAACCGGGGAAGTTCGTATTCGGGCCCATGTCTGTCACAAACGGAAAGGAAAAGCGGCCTTGGAATTCGGAGGGACCTCCAAGGGCATCCACCATAGCAGTAGAGAGCATCGAAAGCCGTATTTTGGTGGCTACAGATGTTGGAATTGGAAACTGGTTTGAAAGAGATAGGGGAAGGGCATTCGTGGTATGAGAAACCATGTCGGTATGAGCAAGTGAGGTGTGAGAAAATTAAGACGCGGGTGTTGCGATACAGGATCTCATATTTTTTGTTTGTCTTATAAGGAATAGGAATATTCAAGAACCAAAGTCGGCAGAATTATCATAGCGGGAATGATGGCAGCAAGAATACACGAAACAGGATCGACACCTGTGGGTAGATTGACATATAGTTCCTGTTCCTTGGTGTTCCTAAGTGAGGTGTTTCTCTTCGTGTCTGATACAGGGCATGCTTATAGAAAATGCTTTGCAGATGTACCTGATGCTCTGACAGAAATTCAGATAAGCAGCTGGGGCAAAGAAGTCCCTGGATACCCGGACACCAAATATGCAAGTATGTCCTGATCAAGTGGCCCTGAAGATAAAGAAGAGACAATCTTCTTGTCTATATGATAATAGGTCCAGACCATAGGAAGATCCAGGGCCAAGAACATTCGGAAGTCGTTATTAGTGAGAGTAGGAAACAGGAAAGAGATTTTATAAGTTCAGCTGCCAGCTCATTGTTGTCAAACGCGTGAGAATCTCTGGGATCAAAAGCGCCAAAAACGCGGAAGATCCTGACGGAACATGTCTATTTTCGGTGATCACGTGAGAATATTTAATATTGCGAAAATGTTGCATACTCTTAGTCTATGATAGTCTACTGTCTCGATAGGTACTATATGTACGGCACACACACTGCAATCACTATTATTCTAATTATTTCTTCGATATATCAACTGCATAAAGTTCAAGAGGAAGATCGATCGATGCGTTCTACAAGTAACGGGAGTCCTTCCTTCAAATTTCCATCAGAGTCAGAAACCCTTGGCGAAGCCAACACCATCATGCCCCAAGTTATCTCTTTGGTGGTGAGAGAGAGCCGGAAAGATTCAACTAAAATTGCCAGAATGATTTCTGTAAGGGTCAGATGAAACATTGAGATTAACGATTACACAGATGGAATTACTTCAACGTACTCATTTCTAGCATGGCAAATTTGAAACCGCTGGAAGTCGACGGTTGCTTGTTTAAACATCTAGATATATATGTATTTTATTCAAAACAACTCACATGCATGATCTGCCTCCTCCGAGGAATGTCATACTGGAAATTTATTTGAGGACAAAACGTTCAATGTACACGTAGGCTACGATTACTCACAGATTTGAATATACACCTGGAACATGTGCATCGGCTACCGTGTATGGCAGAGGCTTGAGCCAGCGTTCTGGCTTCCACTCGTAAACGTCCGGACCCCACACATCAGCATTTCTATTGCATGCTAGTATGGAGACAATGACATTAGTCCCCTTAGGCACAGCTAGTTCTTGTATTTCTTTCCCATTCAAACCTATAATGGGTCTAAAAAGTGGAATAATTGTGTCCTGTGTGGTACTACTGAGGTCTTAGAAGGTGAAATAGCGAATATTTTAATCAGATACCTACTTTCTAGCCACCATTGATGCGGGAGGATAGCTATAAAAAGTAAGCATTGACAATCTTGTCTATAATCATGAGATATGATTCAAATTACAGTCTGAGGGACTCGCGGCACACGGCATCTAAGTAGGGCAGGGCATCCAGTTGATCGTAGCTCAAATCAGCTTCGTTATTTCCTTTGGCGTCTATAATCTCCTGGCGCAATTGTTCTTGTACATCCGAATACTCGGCAAGAAGACTTAAGATGCGCGATAGCGCCAGCGAGGTCGTGTCCGTCGCTGCGGATGTCAAAGTACTAACAAAACACTACACTTCAGAAATTTTCAAGGGTAAAAATGACGTCCAAAATCACTTACGAAATCTGTCCCAGGAGCTCTTCTTCACTTAATTGGTTTTCGGCGGAGGAGTTCATGCTGGCCTTAACTAGACTTCAATCAGAATAAGTCGTCAAGTACGCAGAATAATAAACACACTCAGAATGCTCATTAAGTCTTTACCTTGACCAGCATGGTCAACGGTAATATCACCACCTTCTGCTATAATCTGTTTTTTTGATTCGTATATCATAACCGAGGTGCTGTATATATAATCGACGATTTCCTTGAGTTTGTGGATCCTTTTCCCAGGAAGTAAATTAACAATGAATCTTCGAAATTTTGATGAAGTGATCTTGACAATGGTTGGTAGAAAAAAGTCCCGGAAAAAGAGGAAATGAGAAGCGGTAGGTCTGATAATAGGTTGCGCCGGAGTTAAATGGACGTTCTACACAAGCATCTGTAAGAGGAAACCTACCCGAGCTCTTTAAACATCTTTGCATATTCATGAGGTGGTTGATCTTCTGTCAAATCATCGAAAGAATATCCGATCCCACCCTGCCCTATAAGCTCAAGGGATGTGCGACTAAGCCAAGAGAGGACGTCAACCTAGAGGTAAAAAAAGAGGTTACTACCTGCAATCTTACAGTGCAAGTAAGCAGAACTATCTCGCCTCTTGACATCCTTTTTTTACTTTCTTGGAAAATGCATCTCGGAGCTGGATATAGCATCAGGAAGGAAGGCAGTAGCATCGTCATAGAAAGATACGCACTTTATACCCTACATTGTAAAAAACCGGAGCTGGAAGACCATCAATATGCATAAGGAATCATTTGTCTCGATAAACATACTCATATCTCGTATATGTGCGGCCGAAAAGACAGGATTGAGCATCTTTCGTTGTTTCCGATGCTGATTGCCTTTGAGTAAGAAATCAATAGCTATGATGTAGATGTGCATTTGGGTCGAACATACCAACGGTGCCAAGCAGTCCATGGCCGAGTAACAATTTATTTCCCCTATTAACAATGACGGTTCGTCAGAAGTTTGGATCGTTGGAGAAGAAAAAATAATCCTCACTCGATGAAAGAGGTTGTCTCTTCGAAAGTGCATTGCTCCTAAAATTCTCAAATGAGATAATTTGCAACTAGTACATGGGTATTTGCCTCACTTTTATAATTATCTGGTACAGTGCCTTCGGGTCGTAAACGTAGAGCAAGTTAGTCTACAGAGCGAAATAAGCGATGCTCGAACAGAACACATGGAACACTACGTACCCCCAAAGGTGCCTTAATTTTGATCACGCCTCCGTCTGAAAAAATTTCAACAGTTGAAGGGATGGTTATAGAGTGGATAAGACTTGCACGTCTCAACAATTTTCTTGTGGAAGCTCCATGAATTATCACCGAAAAGATCCTCAAAAGATCCTGTACGCACATAAACATTCAGGTCCGCAAATATCATGATAGAGAGAAGACTGTTGCACACCTGTCCAAAACGATTTAGGAGCCGGTCCCGGCACGTTGTCGATAGATGTCTTCACGAACAACCATTGCAAATATTTGCAAAGGAGAAAAGCGGAGACAAGGGTAAGAAGATAATCGAGGACCATATGAATAGCAAAAACAAATTTCAAACACTTCAAGCGTAGTCAGTTCTTATATGTGCGAATGAAAACAAGGAAAAATATACTCTGTCCGATTTTTTTGCATGTATAGCCAGACCGGATGCACCATTTAGGGACCTTCAAAGTTGGCCGCATCTCGCAGCCGCATCTCGCATCTCCGCACATGGTGCGATTATATAGGCTCGCATTTTCCTGCTATAGCCGAGAACAAATGTTACTAGTACGCATAACGAAAACTTGTATTTGATGGTGAAGAAAGATACCGACGTCGGAATTCTGAAGAATAAATCGGTTCCATGATGCAGGTGTACTGTTCCACTGTGTGGCACTAACGATAGTAAGGATTCCTTAGCCACCTTCAAAGAGCCATATGGGCGGTTGTAGCAATGGTCACATCAACATGATTGTGAGACATCCGTCCGTAAGTGAGTTTCAAAAACCTGAGGATATTGCCCATATGAAACGGGTGCTACAAGTCAACTTCGACTAGGGAGTCCCTTGTAGTTCTCCAAAACAAAGAGAAGTGCTGCGTATCGTCTGGAGACTTTTCAAGGCCTGGGCCGCTGAGACCAAGAAGTAAATAGCGAAGGCCGATGGCGATCATTGAACTCCAGAAAGACACTGACGTGAATCAGAAACTTGTTGACGGGTGCCAGAGAATCGCATGGGAGAATGAAGACGTAGCCTCCTAGATACGTTTGACTTCTGAAGCACAACTGCATTAGCCGCCGGTAGCCACCCCGAGACACTAATGTAGTACTTGCCGCAATATTGACGACTTTTGAACTTGCCAACTTTGGACATACGTGGCGTTTTCGAGCAGTGTCAATTTTCAGTTAATTCAAGAGCCTGACAAGTACATTTGATGAGTGCTATTCACAGATACAGGAGTTCAGTGTCAAGTACCTAACTGTTAATTCATCGGTTAAAATGACTTATATAGCCTCGGTACACAATCACATACACTGATAAACAGGACACATTTCAAGCCATCTCGACCGCCGACCGGGTCGACCACAATCTAATTGATTATTCAGCTTGAAGCAAAGAAGAAAAAATTTAATACGAGGAACCTTCGAACGCCGCTACATTGGAAATCGCGAACTGCACGAATGAAAACAGCGATTACACAGTAACGACGGTCAATTATTTGTACGGGAAATGGTGACGTGACGGTCAGCTGAAGCCTGACATTACCCTGCTGCCACTGGTGCCACTACCTGGCAACTAGGTTGCATAGTTCCCTCCGTTTCTCCCTGTCTTCGTTCTTCACCAAAGCTTTCTTGAGGATAAGCTGATACTTCCTCTCTAGACTCATAATACCAACAGATTATGGCTCAGATCCTCAAGGCATACGATGCTCTGTCATCTCCACGAAGCTCAAATGAGGTTTCCTCGGTCCTGAATAGTATCATCAATGGTACGCCTTTATGCAGACAATTGTATTACCAGGAAGTAATTTCTAGCACCCTAGCTTCTCCCTTAGCCTTTGATCCATCGAGTCGGGTTCAACTAATCAGTAATATCATCACAGATCTGGAGGCATGTGGAGGCGAAGCGAGGTTTGGTTCGAAAGGTACGTCTATCTCATTCTTAACCTCCTTAGTCATTGTTTACTTCTTCTGCAGATACTGCATTGGCGCTGTTGGCCGTCAAGAATCTTGGAAAAGATCCGGCAGGTTCTCGTTATCTGGCGTCTCCGTTAAATCTGTCCTTACTTCTCAGATTCGCATCTATTTTCGAGGACGACCGCCAGGCATCGAATGAAGCTCTCAGATGTATTGCTAATGCTTTGACACTGATCGATGAAGCTCGTGGCACGTTTATCACGGAAGAAGTGAACGGTACAGATACATGCATTCTGAAACTTGAGGTATGCTTCATTGTAAGAGTCTGGCGCATATGCTCAGCCGTTCAACCAAAAGAAATCGACGCATCCAGATGATATTTTTGTCTTATCGAGAATTCTATTCCTAGCAACCGCATCAGGGACGTCGTACATTGAGACCTTGGTCGAAAAGGAGTACCACGGGCGCACACTTGTCGACATCATCGTATCAAAAATTGACCTCTTGATGGCCACTATTCAAAGTAACGCTGCTTCCGTCAAAGATGCCCTCAGTGACTTGCTTAAGTTTACCAACAATTTTCTTATGTATTACACTAAGGTAACCTAGTCTTCGCTCTGTTGCAATAAATTTGTTAATTTTTCCTCTCAACAGCAGGGCGGGAAAACTGCATGGAAGTCGAGCCTTGATGGGTGAGCATTGTGGTTGAGATGGCACGATCGGGGATTTATCTGTTGTGTTATACAGCATCCTACCTCCTCTTCTACGGGCTTTCCAGCATCTTCCGGAGTCATCCCCCGTACCCCTTACTGCACCTCTCACAAATGTAGTTCATTCCCTTATGTACATACCCGTAACTCCCTCTCTCAGATCTGTTTGGTTTGGGCCTTCTAGAGTGGGCTCTAGCCAGGCATCTTCCAGTGCTTCAACTTTGACGTTCGACGTTTTACAACGTTCTTACGGCTTGCTCGATGTGTCGCTCAGTTATTACTTCCCCGGAATTTCTGATCCTGACGAGTGTGATTTGGGAACGAATGGTTCGCTGGACGATGTACTACCACCTTTGGCTGTGCTCATCACAAACTTGTGCATCGAAGACGAGACATGCCGAATCCGTACTCGCCAATTGATAATCCCAGACGACTTGGATCGCTCTTCTCCTCTGGAACACAGGTCGGATACCTTAGGGAAATGTTTACGTCTTCTCACATGCGCTTCTCATCCACTGTTGAAAGATGCGATTGGAGAGATGTTGTTTGCGGTTGCAGATTGTGATGGTAAGCATTCACGGCTTTACGAGGTACCACACAGTATTCTGACTTGTTTTTGACTTTGAAGCAACCAAACTCTCTGCGTTGGTCGGTTACGGGAATGTGGCTGGACATCTGTTCAACAAGGGTATAATGAGTCCACCCCCGACGTCCTCCACAGGCAATGTGAACTTAACTACACCTTCTGGAGAGGCTATCAATCCTATCACGGGCACAACGTTCCAGCCAAAACCTGAGGGGCCTGAGATGACACAAGAGGAGAAAGAGCGCGAGGCGGAGAAGCTATTTGTTCTATTTGACCGACTTGAAAGGAATGGTGCCATTGCCCCTGATCAAAACCCAATACGTAAGGCCATACATGAAGGGAAGTTAGCACCGTAGTTCTGGAAATTGGGATGTTCTTTGAGTAAAGGGCAAGGAGTAATCAACTTCATCTACTTTTAGATGCATTCTAAGCTGACGTTTACATCTAAGCATCGGGAACAGTACTAGCGACACAGCGTTGGAAGATAAGAACAATGAATGTAACACAAGAAATTCATTTCGCGTCAACACGCTCCATCAAAATAGGGAGCTGGGCGCTAAAATTCCCGTCCGCGTCAACGACATGTGGCGCTGTCATGAGCTTTGTTTGCCAATGTATCTCTTTAGTGGTCAGCGAAATTCGGAAAGATTCGATCAAAAGAGACAAAATGACTTCTGTAGAGAGATATGCGGAGTCAAACGGGAATCAAGTTTGATACATAAGTTTGACGTACTCATCTCTAGAAGCGCAAACTTGAAGCCACTGCAATATTGGCCGTTGTCAGGAGAGCAGAGTGTAAACTAGCCAATAATACACTTACATGCACGCTCTTCCACCACCAAGAAAGGTCATCCTATCAGAAATTTAGAAGAATATTTAGTATTAGTAGACACTCCCAAAAACTGATGCGATGCTCACAAATTGGAATATACACCCGGAACACGAGCATCCGTGACTGAAGACGGCAAGGGCTGGAGCCAGCGTTCCGGTTTCCACTCAAGGACATCTGGGCCCCACAGGTCGGGATTCCTGTTGGACGCCAAAATGCTGACAACGACATTAGTGCCCTTGGGCACACATATTTCTTTGAGCTCCTTCCCATTTACTCCCCTCACGGGCTTGTACAATGGAATAACGGTGTCTTCTGTTGCACTATTAGAATATAAAAATAAACAACGGAGGGTTATCTGTGATTAAAGATTGATCTACTCACATTCTCGTTACCGCAGCTCCTGGTGAATAGCTGAACAGGAACGATAATAAGCAGTTGGGATAGCTATGATACATGGTGGAGAATGATCAACTTACAGCCTGAGAGTTTCCCGACATATAGCGTCCATGAAAGGTAGCGCATCTAATTGATCATAGTTCAAATCTCCTTCGATATATTCTTTAGCATCTATAATTTCTCGACGAAGCCTTTCCTGAACTTCCGGATGCTGGGCAAGGAGATGCAAAGTACGAGAGAGTGCGTTAGACGTAGTATCAGTCGCCGCTATCGTTAAGGTTCTGAAAGGAAGAATTTCAGTAAATAAAACTCCTCTACTGTGATTTGAATACTTGCGTTATCTGTGCAATGAGCTCATCTTCTCTTAGTCGGTTTTCCTCCGAGGCATTCATGGTAGCCTTCACTGAAAATCGTTGACGGGTAAGTTCAAGTCATTTGAAGAAAGATAGGGTGCGTACTGAGAATGCTCATCACATCTTTGCCATGAGTCAAGTCAATGTCACCACCTCCGGCTATGACTTTCTTCCTCGATTCATAAATCCTAACAGAAGTGTTGTGCAAAAAATCAACAATATACTTCATGTAGCGAACGTTCTTCCCGGGCAGACAGTCCACGACCATGCGGCTAAAAGTCGGCGACGCAAATTTGAGCCAAGGGATTAGAAACATGTCCCGAACAAAGAAAAAATTGCTGGCGGTTGGTCTGAGAATTGATGAGTTTAAGGAATTGATGAGATCTATCCAAGACAAATTCTGGCAGCCTTACATGACATCTTTGTATAATTTTGCGTATTCGTGTTGAGTTTGATCTTCACTTAAATCGTCGAAGGAAAATCCAAGTCCACTTTGACCAATGAGTTCGAGCGATGCCCGACTCATCCATTCCAGCATGTCGATCTTACAGAAAATGACTAAATCAGGCAGGTGCGTTATCTGTACTGTGATAGAGCTCTCACCTCTTGATGGCCATTCTCCACCTTCTTTGTGAAGGTTTTCAATAGCTGTTTAATCCAAAGGGGATTAGAAAAGACACGAGGCATAATACACTATTAGCACGTGCTTTGTGTCCAACATTGTAAAAGGTGGGAGCTACCGGTGAAATGTGAAGTAAGTACAGTCGTTAATAGTAATATCGATGGGATGACCGACTTATTTCGCGCATATGTGCGACGGAAAACACGGGATTGAGTATCTTTCTCTGCTTACGATGCTGTTCCCCAGACACAGAAAGTAGTCCATGGCCGAATAAAATCTTATTTCCTCTTTGAGTTTGCTTTGTTAATGATAAACGCCCAGAAGCCGACAACGAGAAAATCTCACTCGATGAAGGAGGCCAGTTCGTCGAAAATATGATGTTCCTATTCCAGAAATTAGTGCCACTCACATTTCATGGTGACCTATTTACCTTGATGATAATGTGGTATATCGCTTTCGGGTCGAAGACGTATAACCAGTTACTCTAGACCATGCAGCAATTATCAGTATAAAGAAACTACATATTTGCGAGTTACGTACTCCAAATGGCCCAGCAATTTTTGCCACCCCACCATCTGTGGACGAAAATATGAGTTTGAAGAAAACCAAGCAGGCAAGAGCGAACAATTTTCAATGATTGATTGATGAAAATCCCATTGATCGGGATTGAAGACATCGACTAAAGAGCCTGCACAAAAAGAAAGTAAAAAAGAGAAGGAAACTGATTATGAGTAGGTATACCTGTAAAGAAAGACCCAGACTTGGGACCCGCTACATTGTCCACGGGGGATCTACCGAGTAATCTCCGGATCAATTTCCAGAAGACGAAAGTGAACAGAAAAGCAATGGAGGAAGGGATCATAATTGGTCATGATAATTTAGACTTTTTTTGCTGTTTATATACCTTGAGAGTGAAGACCAAAGAATTTTCAGATCGATCCAATCCCTTTGAATTCGCTAGATAAGAAGATCGAATATTCCCAATCATTTCCTCCGAGTTGGATAGGATTCTAGTGGGGCATTTGCATCGCGCCGCTGCAGACGTGCTAGAGTAACCTGAGTGTAGAAACCTCTTAAGAAAGTAAAATTAATTCCCTATGACCGCTAAATGGATCGCAGTTCTCCGTTTAGTGGTACTTGACACTGATAGCAGACGCCTCAGTTCTTTCCGAAATTACCGCCACAACACTTTGTTCCTATACAAATTTTCAGAGAGATGAATTTAGCTGGCGCGTAACAAAGAGTAGCAACTGAATACTAAAGACTACTTTGCGTGAGATTGAAGCTCGAAAGCGAACTATGGCAAAGATCAATACGTCCTAGATTCTGAATGCCGGGTTATTATTTACGACTGGAACAGACGGATGCAAAATGTAGGCTAGGTCTGAGCCTTCAAGCTTCAGGCCTGAGGCATAGCACTGCTGTAACGTTGTAACTCCAGCGCTAAAAATGAACGCGAAGTTGGGATAAATTTTGAAAGAGGATCGAAAAAGGGAGTCCATTAAGTTGATGTACTAGTAAAACAACGAGCATGAATTTCATGTGACTATGACCTTACTATTTTTGTCGGCCGTGTGACATCAACCTTCTCTTCCTCTGCCACAGTTGACTGCCAGACTTGTCTGGTTTGAATTTTGAATCACAGCTTACCACGAAACTCACAAAATAAGCAGGTGCGAAGTTCACAGATACTCTTATAGACTGGATCAGAACCCCTTCCGCTAATTTTACCCTCGCCTGTCATTTCCAACATCGAGCTGCCGCCGCCATTCGAAATGAATTTTAATGAAAGTCGATGTCCTGAGCAACACTGATGGCGTGGATCGGGCGACAGATTGAATCTGAAATGAAACCCGGGTGAATTCGAACCGAACACCAGGCTGCGTGCATTATTACCCTCAGACTCAGAGCCTCTCAGACTTCAGTGATCAATGGACATTTCCCATTCTCATTTTTGTTTTGTTTATGCCAACCCCTTTGGTCCGCCGTCGTCAATGCATACACTCAACTTATAAGGCTGCCTTAAAGACCCGACATTTTTTTTCCACTTTTCACTGCTTCTCGACAACATTGAAAATATGATTTTCCAAGAAGAGGTGACAATCAAGGATTTGTTCACACCTTCAAGATACCATCCCTGGGACCGTCGTGGACTTTTTTGAGTGCTCGGATATACTTATATTTCATGCCCGAATTCGAATTGCCCTAAAAATCTTCTGTCTTACAGGAGTCGAGCAAAAAGCCTGTAATCTGATCCCCATCGGGATAACAACAGTACGGCAGTTCACTTGCATTCCTAGCCTATATATTCTCAAAGAACAATTGCGAATTTTCGACTCAACAACAAACATAAGCAGTTTTTGAAATCATATTCTGTGGGAAACGTTGAAGCGGTCAGGTGTACTCT
>Ga0247779_1001093_pt1 | contig 13754 bp, 15 predicted proteins | sample UWRJL221509R5_FD_179925 | JGI IMG/M metagenome (GOLD analysis project Ga0247779, IMG submission 179925) | Plant litter microbial communities from Arlington Agricultural Research Station in Wisconsin, United States - UWRJ-L221-509R-5 | ecosystem: Environmental > Terrestrial > Plant litter >...
TTTAGCTCATCGAGCATCTGCTCCTGCTGAAAGTGTACTCGTTCCATGCTGTCGAATTTGCGTGAAGCACGAGGAAGTAAAGAGAGAAAGAGTAGTCAAGGTCGTTAATACCAGCGGCCCGCCAATGAGGACACCAACTTTTTTTGTGACGAGGTATGTGACCCTTGTGATCAATGTATTCGGCAAATGGCGATCTGTCGCCTTGTGAAATCAAGGTGGGTATCTACACCGAGACTCCACCTCTTTTTACGCAGGGAAACCTTCTTTGACCATAATAATAGAGGGTCATAAGCTCAGCGGACGTATTCACCGGCTCCAGAAATCAACGCGTCCATGATTATCGTCGGAAAAATTAGACTTTTTCCGTTTAGCACCTTTCCCTGGACTAAAGATAAGCTCTATGTATAATGCACTTGTCTCTGTGGCGGAATCAGCCATCATCACGCGCGACGTCCTAAAAACATATGCAACTGAATTATCTTTTGGAAATGGAAAATAACTGTACGATATCAACCACTTATCTATAATTCAATCCAATTGCGCTTCATAACGTGCTCAGATAGCAACCTTGACGAGAATGTTCGTGTACTAGAATGGTATCTTGCACAGGAAAATGGCTACGGGATAGAAACTCTTTTGCTGTACGTATATAGGGGTAATGTGTTACGATAAGACAAAAAAATGGTACCTAGCGCAACGAAAACATACCCCATCCCGTCGCTCCCGATAAAATTTACGGCTTTCGGTGGGTCATCGCTTTTTGAATAAGCAATATGATCAAAGTAATGACTCCATAGTGCTTCAAGTATTTTAAGCAGGCGAAAACTTGCTCCAGGAGGGGCGAATAGCCCATGTAAAACGTATTGCAGACACGAACACGAGTTTGAACATTGCTTTGAAAATTTCGAGAGTTATCATCAAGAACATACCCGTTGAAAGGGTCGGAAACTTGGAATAAAGCTAGGGAATGCCGGGCCGGCAGCCGACGGACTGAGTCGGTGGGTCGCAACAGAACCACACAAATTGCACTGACAACGTTCAACTCGTCGAGCAGATTGGTATTGATCACCGTCCCCCTCATCTGACAGTCCTAAACTGGTGGCAAGTTCTCTGATTCATTGAGACCTGTCTCTCTCTTCGCGTATTTTCCTTGTGCACAAGACCATTCTCGATGCCTAAAACCACAAGGGGTGCAGGCACTGGTCAGCTGCGATCTCATTCGCGGTCTTCTTCCGCCACCAAACTGGGCGTCAATCTGCAGTTCACACAGAAAGATTCTCAGCAAGTTAAAAATCTTGATAAAGCCAAGAAGGGCGCTTATCCTCATGAAGTGAGTAACTCAACCCTTTATCTACTTTACAGATAAAGTTCAAATCACATACCGATATTTATGAGAATTCTCCCATTTTTCTCCTGCGATTCTCAACTTACCTTTTTATTCTGTGCGTCAGGCTCACCCAACCAAACCACCATTTGCGCGTAACAACAGCAGCCAGCGTGTGCATTCGCGAGAACAAATTGCTAAACGATTAGCTCCTTTACATCAACATCATCAACAACAACAGCCAGCCCCGAAGGCTGTCAATGGTAATACCAAAGGCTTTTCGATTACTAATGCAAGCCAGGAAGACGAGGACGACGAGGACGAATGGGTTTCCAGCGAGAGTGGCGCTGCAACCCCTAATCATAAAGGTTCTGATTCAGACACGGCGTCTGAGGCTGATGTTCCCAACCCGGCTTTGCTCAATTTCAATCTTAATAACCTAACTCGACGTGCTCCTTCTCCACCTCAAGAACTCCCAAGGACCGACTCCACCCTTCCTCGCGTTCAGACTGTGCGGCCGTCCGATTTTGAAGTCATGACCAGATCAGAACGCAACTCTTCAAGACCCGTAACTCCTGTCAAACAGCAGCATATACAACAGCACCTTGACCAGAATCATTATCATCATCATCAACAGCAACGGCTACAACACCCCGACCAACAACCACGGCAAGCAAGTCACCCCTCGATGCCGCCGCAGTCTCAACAGCCGCGTGACGATGGGTCAGAAAGACAAGAACAATCTAGTGAATCTTCCCAATCTCGACATAGCCCCCGTCCGAAACATCTCTCACGTCCGCCCTCAACACACTCGAATCAGAGTAGAGCTGAGCTGCGTCCGCATCCACTCATCCGTGGACAATCATACGGGGCAGTTCCCAAACCGGTCCCCCTTGCTCCACTGACTGTTGTTCCTACTGCCGCTCTTCCACAGATCTCTACTTCCCCGCCCAGCAGTACTCATGATGGCGGAAGAAACTTTTTGTCTTCGTCTCCTACTAGCCTCAAGACCTCTTCTGGATCACCTGCGTCAAGTCATCATTCACAACTACCATTTCCTTCGGACAGACGTTCCTCTTTCTCTTCTGCGAGGTCTGTTAATACCATTCCGGTGCATTCAACCATTATCAGAGAGTCGCCGTGGACACACGACCGAACTCGTACCTTTTCAACTATGTCTGCTTCGTCCTCATCCGCTGCTTTGTCTTCCTTGTCCCATATTCCGAACGTGACGCGTCCTTCTTCCCCTCAATCGATTGCTTTCTTCCCACCGATAAACCCTCATGCCAATCCTGAACTTGTGCATCCACTCCTTCCTACGCCATACCTGCAGAACCACTTGACCATTCTTTCAAGACGTGCCCCGATAAAGGAGTCGTTTGAGCGCGTTATTCGCGCAAAGAATGCGCGCTAGAATTTTTGAACACTTCTTGGATTTTCTAAACCTATATTTTGTTGCACCTTTTTGACTGTACGCTTGGTTGAACTATGTAGTATGTGTCCTTCAAGCTTTCTAAAGGCTTGCCTCTCTCATTCCATACCGGTTTATCTTCACTCCTGATTATTCCTTCTTCGCAGTAGTATGATAGAACTCTTAAGTTGGCAGTATTCATAGAATATTGCAATGAAGAGATTGTACTTGTAATGCTATACAGTCCTAATAACGATTCGCTGATCTTGATTCTTCTACTTAACATGGTACTACTCAACGGCAAGGCCGTTCCGATAGCGCGTGATTTGTACATGTTGTCACTACTCATACATACGTAGGAACCCGCAGTGAATCTCTGTCTTGCGCCATATCCTTTTCTTTTTAATACCCTTTCTCTTCGTTACCCATCTTCATCCAAAATGTGGCTTTCGGACGCCCAGAGTGAGTTCGACTGCGATTACGAACCACCTCATCGCACTATGACTCAACGTTACACGTATTTTCTACAGAAATCGGTGTCGCCCTCACCACGTTCGGCGCACTCTTCATGTTCCTGGGTGTTATGTTGTTCTTCGATGCTGCACTACTGGCTCTTGGGAATGTACGTCCTCTACATCAATTCGTAGTGCACCCAGTGACCTTCATCTACTTTCAACACTATAGATTCTCTTCGTATCCGGGCTCACGTTGATCATTGGACCTCAGAAGACCTTTTATTTCTTTGCACGCAAACAGAAATTACGGGGCACAGTTTGTTTCATTGGTGGAATTCTGCTGGTGTTCTTCAAGCGTCCATTTATTGGAATGGTTATTGAGACTTTTGGATTTTTGAACCTCTTTGGGTACGTGTTCTTCACACATACACGTAGGAGTTGCGTGTCGTGGAAATGCTAAACACGCGCACTTACAGCGACTTCTTCCCCGTGGTCATCACTTTCCTGCGACAATTGCCATTCATTGGCACTGTGTTGTCGATGCCATATATATCCACAGTGAGTTCTTCCGTATCTCCCAGCTTACGCTTGCTTAGATGTTACTAGGTTGTTGACCGGGTGGCCGGCTCGAGGACATCTGCAGTTTAAGATGCACCACTAGATATTCTTCAATTATAGCATTATATATTCCAGGGAAACTTCTATTTCGCTCTGATTCAGATGTGTGATATGCGCCAACTCCGGGATCGTCACTCCTTTAGTCCTTCCTCACTTCTTGTTTCGTCCGTGGCCTTCTCTTCTCCGTTCATAGATCCGCCACTTGCCTCTAGCGACGCACTTCTTTGGATAAGATTTTTCTCGTCAATGTTCCTAACGCGGAATCCACCTTTCACGGCCTGGTCAATAACCATTCCACTGCAAGGTATAGTAAATATGGGCATGCATTGTCTCAATCATCATTTTTGGCGCTTACAGTGCGTAAATGGTCATAGCAACGTATCCTGAAAATGGCACGAGATATGATCTTCTTGTCGATATTCTGTCTGCAATAGATGCTTGAGCAGGAGGGTACCAAGCACCTCCACCCACACCCTAATTGGCGAAATAATTAAAAGCCGAATTTCCTTGGGATTGTAAATTGGAGACAAACCATGACTATAAGGCCGGAACCTTGCTTTGTATGGATACCCAGGTTTTTCGTGCCAAGGGTGAAGATACACTGTATAATAAATGGTCGATTATTCGTATCAGGCGATAGGCATATATATACTTACAGGATAACAAATGGATTCAAAGAAAAAAAGGGCAAAGAGACACCCAATTCCAGCATTTCCAGTCGCGAAAGAAATGGCAAGGGAAAAAGTGCAACAGGCTATCCCGTATATGCTCAAAAGCAATGCTGGGTCGATAAAGTTGAGGATAGCTACTCCAACGAACCTTCCGAATGCGAAAGTCATTTGGCAGAATGAAAAGAGTTGACTGGATCTTGAAGAGGTAAGTCCAACACCTTGGTCCACCATAAAGTTGACGGCTAACGAGGCTACACCGACCTGGGCACCACTGCACAGAACCAATGCCCAACATAAGTTGAGATATTTTATTTATGAGATAAGTGATAACATACACATATGCTGTTTGTGCCACGAATCCAAATATGCACCGGTATTGTCGGATGAAAGGCTCTACCTCAGCCTCGGCTTCTCCTTCGCCAAGTTGGGTTAATACGGCCTCTTCTTCTATTTCAGGCAAGTCACAAAAGCTAGTATATCCATGTAGGTCAATCAATTGTTAGATATATGTACGACAATGAACGTACTAGAATAGTATGTTTAGAACGAGTCCGAGCCCTGCTACTGCAAGGTAGACCCTAAGCTCCGACTAGTAAGGACTTATAATCTTAAATCCTCATGATAAACATACCACTGTACGGTATCCAACTTAGTGGCGTTGGCTCCCAAGAAAAACCATCGGGATGCTATTAGAGGCCCAGCGAAAGAGGCTACCCCTTGAAAGCCTTGACTGAAATTCAGTCGAGCAGCAGCATATTTAGGTGTTCCTAAAACTGCAATATATGAATTGGCAGCAACCTCCAGAGTAGCAAGTCCACATCCTATTGAAAATCGTGAGGTTAAAACCAGAGTAGATAATGTCTGTAAACATAGCTCACCAATGACAAAAGTGCAGCCAACGAACCCCCCATACTTTGCAAATTTAGCAGATGGCCAGAAAAACACTGCGCCTAAATAAAGTCGTCAACAACATAACCAGAAGGAGACAAAAGGGCTTCTCGCCTAAGCTGTAAAGTGTGAGGCCAAGATGGATGCCAGCCTGTCATACAATTGTGAGAAAACTAAAGATTTTGAAATACAACTCGCAAGACCTTGTAACCCCGTTTTCTCATCTGTTAAACTAGGTTAAATTTACTATCTTGTTCGTGTAGCACGGCAAACCTACAAAGACACCCGCGACAGGTGAAAAGACGATATATGCTCCAAAGTAAGCTAACTGCAGGAGCGTACTCTGAGTTTTGTTGATATGGAATATTATTTGAAAATGGGCATTCAACACGTCCAGGAGCTGCAAAATTCAATTTACTAGAGAGCACTGCATATTAGCTTGGAGCTGCAGCATACCCCATACGCAAAACCCCCTAATGAGTGATGAGGAGGATGAGTTACACCTCGGAGATGGATAAACCTAAAGTCGACTCACATGTGAAGAACAGAGAAGATACCAGGGCAAAAGCGAAGGCCCATTTCCCTCGTGTCAGTTGAGAACCTGAAGAAGAGTTATTGGTTATGAGAGTTGAATTTGTTCAATCTTACCCGTGAGGGGGACAACATAAGCGCCTGCAGCACCCGCAACTGGTGATATTGATGGCATTGTAATCTCTCTCAAATCGTCGAAAGCTGGATAAGCTGGCAAAGAACTGGGAGACAATCCTCACAAACGCCATACTATAAAGTCGCGTATTTAAATGCATTCTGCTGATCTCGCCTGGAGTTTGTCGGAGCCTGGAGTCAAGAAGCAATCTGTTTTTAGATGAGAAATGAACAGGGAAGAGTTTGAATGGAGAACGGAGAGACGTGCGTTGGAGAGAGGCATGCTGCTTCAGAGTTCAGCTGATGCTTGCCTGTGTATTTTCAGGCCACCAGCATCCCATGAGATCATCCGGCCCGCTTTCTCTTTACTTCTTACACCATCTCTGCCCGGTAGTCAGTTAGCAACAAGTCAGTCTCCTGCAAGGTTGCATTCAGTTAAATATTCACCATACGCCCACGTAGAAGAATCATGGTACACCCACTTTTGAAAGAGGCTTTAGCGGTTCGATACCACCCTTCATAAAGCTTGCAAGCCATCCCTTGACGTTCCATGTAGCGTCGGTACGAAGCGGTCAAGGTCCAGCATCCAACAGAGGGCCGCCGGAGATGGTGCCTTCGTGTTTTATACGAGTCCTGGCCTGCATTAGCAAACCAGGCTACGGGCGAAGATGTCCCTGCAGAGGTGAATCCAGGGGTTCAGGCATCTGTGCGTCAATTTTGAATATCCAAATTGATCTTTCGTGTATATTTACTTGTACGCAAAAAGTTTGAAACAGACCCTGATCTAGTAGACGCGCTTATAGAAGATGAAGAAATAGGTCTTATACTTCGCACAGATTTCACGAATGACGAGGCATGGAACGCGTTTCGTCAAAAGGTGCAGGCTGCTCAAAAAGAGCTGTTGTCTGATCTCTCGGGCGGAGACACAGGCGCGTCATCTTCAGGGCAGGAAGCCTCGTCAAGTAATTCTCAAGCACCATCCGAATTGGCGAAAGCAGATAACGACGAAAGTTCTGACGAATCCTTTGATGAACTTCCAGACATTGTCAAGATCATTGACCCTTCTGATGAAGCCGACAGACAGAAATTGACGAACATTTCGAACATTGCCGCTCTGCGTTTGTTCAATAATGTCGACATTCGTCCTGCACCTCCTCCAGCTGCTGGTACAAAAAGAATTTCACCCCAGAATCCGTTGATTGATCAGGGAGGTTGGCAAGAAATATATGTCGGCAAAAATGTCTGGATATATGATTCCATTTCAAACAAGGATGAATGCGCCCGAGTTGTAAGCCAGGAAGGCGACTTCTATGGTACTGCGACGTATGTATTCCTTTTCTGTACTATATGTTCGCGGTTGTCTGACTTAAAACAGCGGAGATAGTTGGCGTGCGCGTGCCTCTCACATATGTGAATTACAGTTCAACATGAGTTATCAAGGGCTAAAGATCGACTTCAATGGTCTCGATAAATGGGATTACAATGAAAGATTGCGTAACCTCCAAGGGTCAAGCATATTGTAGTGTAGCAATCTCAACCATTTTCTGCGCGATCCACATAATTAGAATGTAAACTTTCAAATGGCGACCTTTATGACTGACCCCAGGAAAGTATGCAACATCTTACGAGCAAAACACGAAATCACGTTTTTAGCAATTTTTTTCGTTATATTGCGCGTACAACAAGAAGAAAACATGTATCGTAAACCTTCAACTCGTGAATACATAAGGAATTTTTCATGAGGTGACGGTCCAAACGCGGAGTTGGTTATCGGTGAAACCAGCGAAGAGAGTTTGGCCATCAGCAGACCAGGCGATGGAGACGCACTCAGGTTGTCTAGCCTCCTCGCTGACATCAGTGTAGGCGGGCTTGAGTTCATCGACGATGGACCTATGATGCATTAATTCGGGTAAGTTGCCCAACTTGAAAAAAACACTCACTTGCTCTCAAGATCGAAGATTTTGACGCAGCTGGCGGTAGCAGCGCACAGCCAGTAACGGTTAGGGGAGAAGACAAGAGCATTGACAACATCACCGGCCTCGAGGGAGTAGAGGTGCTTGCCCTCGTTCAAGTCCCAGAGCATGGTGATACCGTCCTTACCACCAGAAGCGGCAAGCGAACCATCAGGAGAGACGGAGACGGTGTTGATATAACCAGTATGTCCGTAGTGGTTGGTCTTCAACTTGAACTTGGAGAGTTCCCAAACCTTGAAACGAGACGTCAGCACAGCTTCTCTTCATATAAATTCATTCAAAGGATGAGCATCAGAGATCTTGGTGGAAAATGTAGTCTCATTGAGTTTGAAGCTCTCTGAAGTAGCAAATATTTTTTTCTTGCATCATACGCAACAAACGTTATTTGATCATATACAGGGTAAATTCTACTCACTTTGACAACCTTGTCCCAACCACAAGAAACGATGACAGGGTTAAGAACGTTGGGACTGAATCTTACGCAGGACACCCACTCGGTGTGACCTTCATCCTTGATGTCGTATTTGCACTCTCCGAGGGTGTTCCAGAGCTTGATGGTGCGGTCGCGCGAGCCGGATACGATTTGACGGTTATCGGCGCTGAAGCTAACGGAGAGGACATCGGAGGTGTGACCAACGAAGCGACGGGTGGTCAATCCGGTGTTAAGATCCCAGAGACGAAGGGTGTGATCCCAGGAAGAAGAGAGTGCGAATTGACCGTCGGATGAGATAACGACATCGGAAACGAAGTGGTTGTGTCCGTGGAGAATGCGCTTTGGGTAACCGTAAGAATCCTCGTCACGGGTCAATTGCCAGACAATGATAGTCTTGTCTGGTTTGATAATTAGATGGGCGAAAATCCACGAAAAGCTGGCTCGTACCCCGCGAAGCAGTCAAGATCATATCAGGGTTCTCCGAAGAGGTGGCAATGGCGGTAACCCATCCCTTGTGGCCCTCCAATGAACCAAGGAAACGCAACGATTCAGTCATTTTGTTTTGGGTGAGTTAGACGGCGACAGTCTTCACTCATCCCACCAAATCGCTGTGTCACTGTCACGTAAGCCACCGTGACAAATGTGACTGTATAGTTCCCGGCAAAATCCTGTTATTCGGCTGACGCGCTCATCACGCCCTTTGTCCTATGTATGCATTCGAAGAATATGCTGTTTTGCTGCCGGAATTTTATTTCATCATTGCCTTTCCATGTTCTGTGTGCTTCAAACTTGATTTTACGAAAACCTGCCATGAAAGACGTGTCTCAGGTTCTCTGGCGCTTATCTAGCCCCCCCGTTCTCGTATCTGTTGAATTTGATCTTATCCGAATCCTCCAATGTGTATAAAAAGGACACGTCAGTCGTGCAGATTTGCAAATCTCTCATAATGACTTCTAGTTCCCGTATCCCAGTAATCAGTAGGAGCCAAATCACTCGCTTACTTTTTGATCTGCTTCGCTAATTATAAAAACCTTAGTCGACACAGACCCTGGGGTGGATGACATTATTGCAATGTTTGTCCACCTATCATTGACTGGTATACTTTACATGTAACAACTTTTTGCCAGTCTCTTCGCGATAGCGTCGCCTGAACTCGACATAATTGCATTTAATGTTACATATGGTGAGTTCTACATCCAATAATCGAAATAATTAATACCTCGTAACAATAAATCAATCAGGCAACACGGACTTGGAATCGTCTTAGTATGTTTGCCCTACGTCAATGAGTACGAACATCATGCCAATTATCTCGCCAGTGCCAATATCCTCAAGGCTTACCGGGCCATCGAACTTCATCTAGAGCTCAATCCATCTGACAAGAATAGATTCCCTAATTTCAACTCTGGTAAAAAGCCCATTCTGCTGAGAGGCAGTCATGCACCTCTGCAGGGTGAAATCCATATGGCTCAATATTTCCACGGCAGGTCCTCTATGTCGCTTCCTCGATTCTTGGACGAGATACTTATATCTACTTATATCATTCATAACAGAGATGGTCTTGGAGATATTACAGAACGTCATCCAGAACTATCATATTCTTTATCAGGCCATGATCACCCATATTTGACGATATCTAAACAGTTTAGTGTCGATGTGTCGCTCGATATACTCAGATCTTACCCTCCGCGGACGGTGTCCTACATCGTTTTAGGTCCCATGACTAATTTAGCACTAATGATGCGCAAAGATGGCAAACTCGTGAGGGAGCGCATTGGGCGAGTCATTTGCATGGGTGGTGCATTAGACGTTCCTGGCAATACTAGTCCAGTTGCTGAATGTGAGTACGGTCATTTTCCTATCATACGCTTGTATTTATAGTGCGTTCTTTAGTCAACTTCTACGCAGACCCATTTGCTGTTAAGGAATTACTTTTTACCACGCCTTCGCATGAGGGCCTTCCCTTGGATAGATTTATCCTGTTGACATTGGATACGACTTCTCCCCATGAGCTTCCATTCTCCACGTATAAGAAGGTTGTCGATGACGCTTTTGAAAACACCAAAGCACCCTCTATGATAGCTGGGGGCAAATCGCCCATTACACACTTCACGAGCTCTTTCCTAGAAAGAACTAGAGAAATCATGCTACAATTTGGTAAAGACGCCATGGAACTGCACGACATTGTTGCTGTCTGGTGTGCGATCGCGCATCCTCCTTTCCCAGAAAATGAGAACCCTAGCCTAGCTGCTGGTTGGCAGGGGAAACACCGTATTTTCGATATTGAAAGGTGAGTTATTCCAAACATCCACTTCGTCGATTTCAAATCTCTGTCCTCAGAACCGGAGAAATCACACGGGGGATGTTGGTGGTCGACCGTCGAGAAGATGAGTCTGCGTACGCACCCGGAGCGAATCGTTCGGAAGCCCAGAAAAACGAGGACGATCTTCATCATAACGAAGACTTAGGCAAACAGCAATCAAATGGGTCGTCCATTGCGGGTGTTCAATGGATTTTACAAACTCCTGGTTCCCAAGCGTTGCTTCGACAGCTCCTGCAGAGAGTTTGGAATACTTCTCTCCCCTAGATTGTCAAGATGGGGCAGTTGGCAGTCTCTTAAGGTTGTGTAATTTTAAATGCGTAGATCATAAGATCATATGAAATAGTCATCATGTAATATCTTTAATATGATATGTATAACCTACGTCTTCAACTCCGGCTTTCTTCGGATGCTATCAATTCGAGTTCACCATCGATGTCAATGCTGGACAAGGGAGGTATTTTATCTCTAAGCCATAGCTTACAGCCCAGATAAACCATAGGGTATAAGAAGCTACAAAGTTTAACGTTGAACGTTCGAAGCCATACCAGGTTATTGTCCAAATTAACAACACTCACCAATTAGAGTAATTGGAGAAAAAGCCAGTGACGTCAAATTTTGGGAAAAGAGAATCCCACCCACTAAAAATCAGAATAAAAGTGTTCATGATAAGAGCATAATACTGAAAATTTTGTTGAATTAGAACACAAAGATCCTACTGGTGCCGACAGGAAATACGCACTGTGATGTATGGTTGCAACGGACTCCTATATGGTAGCATGTTTCGTGAAATGCCTTGCGCAGCTAAGGTTTTGAAGAAGCGGAGGTAAGTCAAACAAATTACGACCCAAGAAACAATGCCTGCGGTGGTAACTAGTGATGTAAGCCACACAAAAACCTAAAGATGGTGTGAGTTGAGCGTCAAAGAACAGTCAGGCATTGATTGTGTCATAAGACGCACCTGGAATGCGCCATTATGCAAGCTTGCATAAGCAATTGCACCCCAGACCACAGATGCTGCCACTGCTCTATACGGCACGCCGTAACGGCTCAGCGGGAGGAGAAGTGACGGCGCATGCCCATCAATAGCAAGCCCATGAAGTGTACGGGAAGCAAGGAACGTGCATGCATTTCCAGAACTGAATGCAGAGCTGAAGACCTATGGAGAGTGAGCACTTTTATAGTCGATTTAAACAGTTACCAAACGTACCACAGCAGTGACAATGGATGGAATAGCCTGGAAAATGGTAAGTCATTGACATCTCCCAGTACTACGAAGAGAGGTACCTTGATACCGGCACCACTGAAAGCAATAACAAAAGGACTATGAGCTACAGTTCCTGTGGGCTGATCAAGACGAGAGTCGTTTGAAGGTATTGTCAATGAGATTACAAAAATTGAAGCGACATAAAAGATGACCACTCTGGCAAAGGTCTTTTTGAGAGCAGCAGGAATTGATTTACGTGGATTTTTAGTCTCGGCGCCAGCGATCGCTACAACTTGCACGTTTCCGTAGGCGAAAGCGGCGGAAATCATGGCTGACCAGAAACCTAGAAAACGACCAAAAAATCCAGGGACCATGTATTCACGGAATAAGGTGTATGGTTCAGACCAGTAGCGGAAACCGATGCGCTCATGTGGAGGAAAACCACCAACGTCAAAAATTAAGCCTCCGATCACGAAACATATTATAAGAGCGATCTATTGGATGTTTTTAATGTTCTTCAGAGTCAAGTAAACAAGATACCAGAAACAAACCTTACAGAACGCCAGGTAAAATTCAAATTCACCGTAGACTCGAACAGGAGAAAAGTTTATAACTGCAATAATGACTAGCAGGATGCTATAACCAGTTCAATGATATTGCCTTATTATAGAGATATATATGAAACCAAACCTTATTGGTATAGATGGATTCAAGTTAGGTAGCCAGAAACTTAGCAAAGTCGTAGCTGCACTGATCTCTGTTGGCATCGTGACAGCCATGGAATACCAGAAATTCCACCTTCGAATGACGTCGACTCTAGAGAGCATATTATAGCAGCAATAATTAAGACGCACCCTATTGCAATACCACTACTTTTATCGAGCCACATGCTAGCATGCCGAGTAAAACCCCCTTCGATAGGTTTGAATGCCGACATTTCAGCAGAAATATATGCTGTCTAACATTTTAGTATTGAATAAGAGAGTGATGATATCCAATGGTTACCCATGGCAGCGGTTACAGTCCCCATCTTTGTAGCCAGTAAGCATACATTTCTAAGACGAGAGAAGACGGCTCACTATCAGGAATGCGAGTAGACATCCTAAGGGACCCGCATGTGCCAAAGCCCTTCCACTGGAGAGAAATAGCCCCGTTCCAATCATCCCTGCAAGAGCTATCATCGACAAGCTGCAGTTTTTGTAGTCAGATATTGGTCATGTTTGCTTCTTGCACAAACGAACTGTCTCTCTTTTAGGCCCCTTCGTGCGCAGTCGATAGGACTTTGATCATCGATTGGACGGTTGCCTGAACCCTCTGCAAAATCGTCGTGCATGGTCAATCGTTGGTACTGTGCATCATGTTGGGGCATAATAAGCCGTCGAGCAGCCTATATCGTGTTGGCCGTCCGAACAAGAAGTGATAATAATATCATCGTTTGAAGCCTATGAACACGGAAACACTCAGCGAAACTATATTTAGTCGACCTTTTGTATTGTCGGAAAAATCGAAAAAAGCATATCAGACATTCCGGCTGGTGATGAACCTATATGTGGTGGTAATGTCTTTCGGGTGAAGTTATCAGTAGATGATCATTCAATATTGAATATATACCTTCTGTCAGCACTCATGAGTCAGCTACTCTAAGTGATTGAGTCACACTCAAAAAACCGAATATCGGAGTTTGCTTACAGGAGACTACAGCTACAATATGATACGATCTCCACTGATCATTTCTCCTTCGACTCCATATCAGGTAGGATTTTAAACCCGTCAATAAAGATACCCGCAGTGGATGCATACTCATCCGCG
>Ga0247779_1001094_pt1 | contig 13754 bp, 13 predicted proteins | sample UWRJL221509R5_FD_179925 | JGI IMG/M metagenome (GOLD analysis project Ga0247779, IMG submission 179925) | Plant litter microbial communities from Arlington Agricultural Research Station in Wisconsin, United States - UWRJ-L221-509R-5 | ecosystem: Environmental > Terrestrial > Plant litter >...
GATGGTCACCCATGACCCCGCCGCGGCGGCCTGGGCCGACCGGGTCATCTTCCTCGCAGATGGACGCGTGGCAGGCGAACTGCACGCCCCGACCGTCGACGCCGTTGCCGCCTCCATGACCGAACTGACCAGGCGATGATCCGGCTCGCGTTCGCCGGCATCCGCAGGCGCCCCGGCGGTTTCATCGGACTCGCGATCACCGCCTGCCTGACGGTCGCGCTCTTCACGCTCGGCGGCCTGCTGCTGTTCGCCGCCCTGTTCTCCGGCCCTGGCCAGAACCGGTTCGCGGCCGCGCCCGTCACGATCGCGCAGCCGAGGGCGGTGACGATCACGACCGTCGAGCACCGCAACCATGGCGATAAGGAGGTCTCGAAGAGCAAGCCTCTGACGGGCGCAGCGTCCTTGCCCACGTCACTCGCGAGCAGGGTCGCTGGCGTGAACGGGGTGCGGGATGTCGTGCAGGACTACGCCTTCCCGGTGAGCGCTCACACCGCAGCCGGCACGCCGGTGCAGGGGGTACACGGCAGCCCACTGATCGCCCATGGCTGGTCGTCGGCCAGGGTGACGCCCCTTGTGCTGCGCTCCGGCGCACCACCCGGTCCCGGCCAGGCCGTCGTGGATCCGGCCGCCAACGTGCGGATCGGTGACCGGATCACGATCCTCACGAAAACCGGCACGCATGCCCTCACCGTGTCCGGGATCACCTCGCGTGCGCTCGACAGCCAGGGTTCGCTGTTCGTCGACGACTCTGCTGTGCATGCGTTGTCTGGCTTGTCGGGGCCGACCGCCCTTGCGGTCTTCGACAAGCCCGGGGTGAGCGTTCACGCCGTCGCGGCGGCCCTGCGGTCCCGGGTAGACGGAGCGTCGGTCTATACGGGCGCCAACCGGGTGTCCGCAGACATCCCGGGCGGCCTCGCCAGCTACGTCGACGCGATTTCGGTTGTGGGGATCATGCTGGGCGTCACCGGCTTCGCCGCGCTGTTCGTCATTGTCGGTGCGGCTGGAATCATCGTCGCCGGGCGCCTTCGAGAGCTCGCCCTGCTGCGCACCATCGGGGCGAAGCCCGGCCAGCTGCTCCGGATGATCGCCCTCGAGATCGGCCTCGTCTGCCTCCTGCTGGGGATCCCGGGTGCCGCGCTTGGCGTGTATGGCGCAGGGATAGTCGCAGGCGTGTTCAGGACATCCGGCATGGTGCCACCGCAGTTCGAGATCTCAACGAACGCCTGGGTGATCCTGATGGCCATCGGCGCGGGTGTCCTCGTCGGCGTCGGTGCGGCCATGATCGCCGCGGCGCGTGCGACGAAGATTGCGCCGGCCGCGGCCCTGCGCGAGATCGCGGTGGCGCCCCGGGGTCGGCCGGTGGTTCGCTCGATAGTCGGCGTCGTGCTCGCGGCCGGCTCCGCGAGCATCCTGGTCTTCACGCCGCTCGGCACCGCGATGGGTGAGGGGATGAGCTTCCTCGCCTGCGTGTTGCTGCTCTGCTCTGCCGTAGCGTTCGGCCCGCTCCTCGTCAGGCTCGTCGGCGCGCTCCTCGCCCCGCTGGCCACCGCTACTGGTACCAGCGGGCGGCTCGCAGCGGCGATGGTGCGGACGAACACCCGGAGAGTCGCCTCGGTTGCGATGCCGCTGATGCTTCTCGTCGGCCTCGTTGCCACCCTGACCATGACGAGCGCCCTCGCCGGCCAGCTCGCCGGGCGACAGGACTCCGCCCGCACGGCGGAGGTCACCGCGCAGCTGGACCCGGCCGCCGGCGGCATGACGCTGGAGTCTGCAAAGTCGCTCGCGACCGGGCACGGTGTGACGGGTGCCGCCGCAACCATCCCGACCACGATCATGGTCGACTCGAAAGGCAGGCCGCAGCACTACTCCGCGCAGGGGCTCGACCTCGTAGGCGCGGATCCGCTGGATCTCGATGTGACGTCCGGGCGCCTCTCGCGGCTGGGGCAGGATGACGTGGCCGTCAGCCGTGCGCTCGCCAGGGCACAGCACTGGTCGGTCGGCGAGCGCGTTGGCATCTGGCTGCCGGACGCGGAGCACATCGACCAGGTGATCACCGCGGTCTACGCGCATTCTGAGGGCTTCGGCAGTGCGGTGCTGGCCGCAAGCCTCGTTGCAGAACACGATCCGAAGGGACTGGTCACCCAGGTGTACCTGGAGGGCACGGCTCCTGCGAGTGCCGCGCTCGCCTCTGCGGGCCTTCGCCGAGTGGACACGACGCCAACGTCGCGGACGAACGACGAGACGACACAGAACACCGCGTACGACGCGATGACGCTGATCCTCCTCGGTTTCGTGGGGATCGCGATCATCAACGCATTCGCCCAGTCGGTGTCCGCCCGTCGGAGGGAATTCGGCGACCTTCGCCTCGCGGGCGCGACGGCCGGCCAGGTGCGCCGCGTCGTCGATCTCGAGACGGCGCTGACGGTCGGCATTGGCGTGCTCCTCGGCTGCGCGGTCGCGGCAACCGTCTTCGGCAGCTTCAGCCTCGCGCAGCAGGGCTTCTGGAGTTGGATCGCCTCCCCGCGCGAGTACTGGTCTCTTGTGGGTGGCGCTGTGGCGCTGGGACTCGTCGCCGGCGCGATTCCGACAAGGCTGGTCATCCGGCGGAGAGCCATGGCGAACACCGCCGCAGCCGATTAGCGACGGATGACGCGGATGTGGCCCCGAGGTGGCAGTTGTTGTCGCCCGGGACGGCCCAGGGCGACAAGACGCGTCATCTCGGCGCCGGCGAGGCAGCGCGGACTTCCGGCGAACGCCGGCGCATGAACAGCCAGATGACGTCGCGTCCGAACGACTCGACAAGGAGGGCGAGGGCGACGCCGACAGCGATCGCGGAGATGATCGGCAGCACAAGCCCGCTCGCGGCAAGGGTGAGCGCGATGCCTGCGTAAGCGGTGACGACCTTGCGCCAATATCGGGGAGGCAGTTGCGCGTTCATCCAGGGCGCGACCCAGCCGACTGCGACGAACGCGTATCTCATGAGACCGATCGCGACGACCCACCAGCCGAGGATCGTGGAGTCGAACACGCTGAGTACCAGCATCAGGAATGCGTCCACCTCCATGTCGAAGCGGGCGCCGAGTGCACTCTCTGCGCCGAAGCGCCTGGCGAGCCAGCCATCCACGGCATCGAGCAGGAGTGCGACGGTGGTGAGCGCTACCAGCAGCGGAACCGGGATGTCCTGCGTGAACGAGGTGACGACGAGCGCGGTGACGAGGCCAACGAGCACCGACCTGGTAGCCGTTGCCGCATTCGCCGGGCCGAGGCGCGGCGCCCCTCGACGAGCGAGGCCGAGCGCGACCAGCAGGTTCGACACGACGAGGTAGACGACCCCGGCGGCCCACCCGGCGATCGACAGGGGCAGGACGAAGAGCAGCAGGGACACGACCGCGATTCCCGCTGCGGCGAAAAACCAGGGAAGCAGTTGAACCTTTGCCATGCCCACCTCCGTTTAACCAGTATGGCCTTCCGCGTCGAGACGCCCCCCGCCCTCCGTTCGTCGACAAACCGCGACGATGGGGCCATCGCATACTGGGTGACCGGTCCGGGAATCGGCGAACTGAGACGGGAACCGCTCGCCGAACGCGCCAAGGGAAACGTCGTCGTGCGCACCCTTTACACCGGAGTGAGCCGCGGGACCGAGGCGCTGGTCGTTCGCGGCGAGGTGCCGGAATCCGAGTGGCAGCGGATGCGGTCGCCGCACCAGCGCGGAGACTTTCCGTTCCCCGTGAAGTACGGGTACCTGAACGTCGGCGTCGTCGAGAAGGGGCCGGCGGCGCTCGAAGGCCGCACGGTCTTCTCCCTCTACCCGCACCAATCGGTCTTCGTCGTTCCGTCGGGCGACGTCACCCTCGTACCGGAGACGGTCCCCGCGAGGCGGGCCGTGCTCGCGGGTGCGGTCGAGACCGCGATCAACGTGTTGTGGGATGCGGCCCCCCGGCTCGGCGACAGGGTCGCGGTCGTCGGTGCCGGGATGATCGGGGGTTCGATCGCCCGGCTCGCGTCGCAAGTCCCCGGCGCGCGGGTCACGCTCATCGACGTTGACGCAGGCAAGCGGGCGGTGGCGAGCCGACTCGGGGTCGACTTCGCGCATCCGGATGACGCGGCCGACGAGTACGACATCGTGATCGAGGCGAGCGGATACCAGGACGGGCTGGCGGTCGCGATGCGCATCGCGGCGACCGACGGGGAGATCGTCGTCGCCAGCTGGTACGGGAGCGCACCGTTGCGGCTCGAGCTGGGTGGCGACTTCCATTCGAGGAGGCTCACGCTGCGCTCGAGCCAGGTTGGCGAAGTCGCGCAGGCGAGACGCGCTCGGCGCACCCCGCGCCAGAGGCTGGAGCTCGCTCTGCGGCTGCTCGAGGACCCGGCATTCGACGGCCTCCTCGGTGACGAGTCGGGTTGGAGCGACCTTCCCGCGGTCATGGCGGCACTCGCCGACGGCACCGCGGGCACCCTCTGCCACACGATCGACTGGAGCAGGCCATGACCTTCGCCGTAACCGTACGCGACCACATCATGATCGCCCACAGCCTGACGGGCGAGGTCTTCGGACCGGCCCAGAGGCTGCACGGTGCAACCTATCTCGTCGACGCCACCTTCGAAGCGGCAGAGCTGGATGCCAACGGAATCGTGATCGACATCGGCGTCGCGGCAAGCGCCGTCCAGGAGATCACGGCATCCCTCTCCTATCGCAACCTCGACGACGAACCAGACCTGGCTGGCATCAATACGACGACCGAGCGCCTGTGCCAGCTGATCGGCGACCGGCTCGCGACGCGAGCGCGTGAGGGTGGATTCGGTCCGGCGCGACCCAGCGCAATCACGATCACCCTCCACGAGTCCCACATCGCGTGGGCGTCGTATCGGGTGGAGCTGTGACTGCGGGGCGCACCGTCTCATTCGTCGTGCCGAGCAACATCGACGACCTCGATCGCGTCAGCGGCGGAAACGTCTACGACCGCCAGCTCCGCCAGGGTCTCGCCGCACGGGGCTGGTCGCTGCGAATGATTCCCACCCAGAATGGCCGTTCGGCGGCGGAGGCCCTTGCGACGGTTGACCCGGGCGGACTCCTCCTGGTCGACGGCCTCGTCGCTGGCTGGGCGCCCGATGCCATCGAGGTCGCGGCCGCGCGCAACCCGGTCGTGGTCATTGCGCACATGGTCAGCGCGGCGTTCCCCGGGGCAACGGCCGACCTGGTCGCCGCGGAAACCCGAGCGCTGCGAGCGGCCGCCATGGTCATTGCGACGAGCGAATGGACCGCCCGCGAGCTGGTGCGCCTCGGCGTCGTGACCGACGACCGGGTCGCGGTGGCGCCACCGGGCTCCCGCGACGCGACGAGAGTATCCGGCACCGACCACCGCGCGTTGCTCTGCGTCGGCGCGATCGCCCCGCACAAGGGACAGGATGTGCTGCTCACGGCGCTCGGACACCTCGCCGACCAGCGCTGGAGTTGCACCCTCGTCGGGTCGCACGCGACGGACCCGGTCTACGCCGCCCGGATCGCGGCAGCCGCCGACCGGCTCGGCGGCCGCATCCGGATGCCTGGTGTGCTGCACGGGGCGGCCCTCGACCGCGCGTACGAGCGCGCCGGCCTCCTCGTCGCTCCCTCGCGGGTCGAGAGTTTCGGCATGGCGGTTGCAGATGCGCGCAGCCGCGGCCTTCCCGTGCTCGCGAGCGCGGTCGGGGGGATTCCCGAGTCTGTGGCGGGAGGCGGCGCGCTGCTGGTGCCGCCTGGGCACCCTCGTTCACTCGCCGACGTACTCGGCCGGTGGCTCGCCGAGCCCTCTCTTCGCTCCCGCCTGCGGCACGACGCGGAGCGGGGTCGCACAACGGTCGTGCGCTGGGCAGACACCGTCGATCGCGTCGATCGTGTGTTGGCGGCGCTATGAGCACGCTGAACCAGGTCTCGCCGGACTGGCTCGTGGTCCGGGCCGCCGTCGACGCACGGACGCGATCGACCGGGCTGGTCGAGCAGCTTGCCGACATCCTGCCGCCCGGGCCCCAGGTCGTGCATGACCTCGGCAGTGGCACGGGCGCGATGATGCGATGGCTGGCGCCGCAACTATCGGGACCGCAGCACTGGGTGCTCCACGATGGCGACCCAGGCATCCTGGAGCATCGGGACCCGGACCCGGTGCTCGATGCCGGCGGGCGGGCCGTCATCATCCGGACCAGCGTCGAGCACATCGCCGACCTCGACACCGCGGCCATCGACGGTGCGACCCTGGTCGTCGCGTCCGCGCTGCTCGATGTCATCACCGCCGGCGAGGCCAGCACGATCATCGACGCATGTATCGCCGTCGGCGCACCCGTGCTGTTCAGCCTCACGGTCGCTGGGCGGGTTGAGTTCGATCCGCCGCACGAGGCAGACCAGGTCTTCGCGACGGCATTCAATGCCCACCAGCGACGGACGGCCGATGGCCGCTCCCTTCTCGGACCCGACGCCGTCGGCGCAGTCAAACAGCTGCTCCGCGCGGCCGGGTGGCACGTGCGCACGGTGGGGACGCCGTGGGACCTGACCTCGCTCGACGGCGTGCTGATCGTCGAATGGCTGGACGGATGGCTCGCCGCCGCGGTAGAGCAGGAGCCCGCGCTGCGTGAGCTTGCCGACGAATACCGGGCGAACCGGGGCAGGCAGCTCGCCGCGGGCGCCCTGCGGGTCGTCGTTCACCACAGGGATGTGCTCGCGTGGCCCGCTTGAGAGCGATGTCTGCACGAACGCGGCAGTGGATCCGGATTGGATGCGGCGTGCTCGTCGTCATCGCGATCGTCGCGGCGGTCGGCACCGGGCCGTTCATCCGGGGAGTGGCGTCGGTCTCGCCGTTTTCCATTTCGGTCGCCGTGGCGTTGACCGCCGTTGCAACCGCCGCGGCCGCGTGGCGCTGGCGAATCGTCGCGGCGGGGTTCGGCCTCCAGCTGTCGTGGCGGGCCGCGCTCGTCGCGTACTACCGATCGCAATTCCTGAACACGGTGCTCCCCGGCGGCGTGGTTGGAGACATCCATCGCGCCTATCGACACGGTCGAGGCTCCGGCGATGTCGCCCTAGCCGCGCGAGCCGTCGTCACGGAGCGGGTCGCCGGCCAGCTGGTGCAGTTCGCGCTCGTCGCCATCGCGCTCGCATCCCTCGGACTCACCTCGCCGCTGCACGGACTCGCCTGGCTGATCGGTGGAGTGGTGCTGGTCGCAGCGATCACCATCGCGATCGGCGCGGCGGTCGCCCGCGGACGGCGATTCCTGCGTCGAGAACTCGGCATGCTGCGCCAGGTCTTCCAGAGCCCCCGTCGGTCTGTCGGGATTGTGGTGTCCTCGGTCCTCGTGGTCGCATCGCATTCGACCGTCTTCGTCGTCGCGTGCCTCGCCACGGGCGTTCGCGCGTCGACTGGAGAGCTGGTCTCGCTCGCCCTGATCGCCCTGACCGCCGCTGCCCTGCCGACCAACGTGGGCGGCTGGGGACCCCGCGAAGGTGCCGCTGCCTCGGCCTTCGCGCTCGTCGGACTCGGTGCGGCAAGCGGCGTCGCCGCATCCACCGCGTTCGGCCTGCTCGCGACAATCGCCCTCCTGCCCGGCGCCGCGGTCCTCGTGGTGCAGGGCGTCGAAGCCGCCCGCGCCCGCCGTCGTCGTCGTCTCACGGTCGAGCCGCAACTCCACACCACAGAACCCACGATTGAGAAGGTCACAGCATGAGCGACCGTCCGTACGTCACCCTCAGCTGCGCGATGTCGATCGACGGCTATCTCGACAGCACGGCGCCTGAACGACTCGCGCTCTCCAATGCGGCGGACCTCGACCGCGTCGACCTCGTGAGATCGGAAAACGACGCAATCATGGTCGGCGCGTCAACGGTGCGTCGGGACAACCCACGTCTGCTGGTGCGCAGCGACAGGCGGCAGGCCGCGCGCAGGGCGACCGGACTGCCCGGCTCTCCCGTCAAGGTGACCGTCACCTCCCGCGGCGAGCTGGATCCGGATGCCGCGTTCTTCACTACGGGCGACGCCGAGAAGATCGTCTACACGCCGCAGGCTCGCGCTCGCCGTCTGGCCTCTCGACTGGGCGATGTCGCGACGGTCGTCGGACTGCCGGAGCGCGTGACCATGACCGCGCTGCTCGACGATCTTGTGACACGCCGCGGCGTTCATCGCCTCATGGTGGAGGGCGGCGGCACCCTGCTCACGCAGTTCCTGGCCGATGACCTGGCCGACGAGCTGCACCTCGTCATCGCGCCGATCCTCGTCGGCGAGTCGCGAGCGCCTCGCGTCGTGACGCCGGCGAGCTTCCCCTGGACGGCATCTCATCGGGCCACTCTCGCCTCAACCCGGCAGATTGGCGACGTCGTGCTGCTTCGCTACGCGCTCTCCGATCGGTTCGATCCCTTCCAGCGCGACGATCCGGCTGGGAACACGCACGGCGTCAGCACCCTGGAGACCCGATGATCCGCCGCGGGGGCCCGCGGGGCACCACGTCGCTCGTGGTCGCGATCGTCCTCATGATCGTGATTCCCTTTGCGCCGAGCATCATCGCGGCCGGTTCCGCGCTGTCCATCGTGCGGTTCCCGATCGAGTCCCTGATCGTCGTCGTGCTACTCTCGCTCGTGCCGTGGCGGGCGGCACGTGTCGCCATCTCCGCTGTGTATGGGGTTGTCGTCGTGGTCGCCCTGGCGCTCGGGGGGCTGGATGCCGCGTTCGAGTACGCCCTCGACATCCATTTCGATCCGACTGACCTGCCCCAGGTGAACGACGGCTTCGGCGTCGTGCAGGACTCGATCGGCAGACCGGCCGCGATCCTCATCGTGGTTCTGCTCGCCATCGTCGCGGTCGTCGCGGGTCTCGCGGTGACCTGGGCCGCGCTGCGCGTGGATGCCGGCGTTCGGCGCAACGCCACCCGCGCCGGCGTCGTCACCTCGGCCATCACGGCGGTATGGGCGGTCACTGCACTCGCGGGCGCCCAGCTCGTCGCGGGCGATCCCGTTGCCGGGGCGCCCTCGGTTACGGCGATTTCCGCGGCGGCAAGTCGTGCGTCGGCGTCGGAGACTGCAGCGCAGCGGCTGCCGGAGGAGGTGAAGGCCGACCCGTACGCCAAGGTACCGAGCTCCGACCTGTTGACCTCTCTGCGTGGCAAGGATGTCGTGATCGCCTTCATCGAGAGCTACGGCCAGGTCGCGGTGCAGAACACCAGCTTCTCCGGCGGCGTTGACAAGGTGCTGCGGAACGGGCAGTCCCAGCTTGCCTCGGACGGGTACCTCGACCAGAGTGCGTGGCTCACCTCTCCGACGTTCGGCGGGCTGAGCTGGCTTGCCCACTCGACGCTCCAGACGGGGCTGTGGGTCAACAAGGCTCCTCTTTATAGCGACGTCATCCGCAGCAAGCGGTTCACTCTCAGCGACGCCTTCGCCAACGCGGGGTGGCGCACCGTGAGCGACGTGCCGTCCGACACACAGCCGTGGAGCTTCGGAACGTCGTTCTATCACTACGACACGCTCTACGACACGCACAATGTCGGGTACCAGGGCCCGCAGTTCGGCTACGCCAAGGTGCCGGACCAGTACACCTGGCAGTACTTCTACGACCACGAACTGGCGAAACCGCACAAGCCCGTGATGGCCGAAATCGACTTCGTCTCATCGCACACGCCGTGGGCGCCACTGCCGCAGCTCGTGCCGTGGGCGAAGGTCGGCAACGGATCTGTTTACGATCCGCAGCCGGCCGAGAGTGAGTCATCCGACAAGGTCTGGGAGAACCCGGCCACGGTGCAGCAGTTCTACGGCCAGTCCGTTCAGTACTCGCTGCAGTCGATGTTCTCGTTCCTCCACACGTACAACGATCCGAACCTGGTGCTCATCGTGCTCGGCGATCACCAGCCGGCGACCATTGTGAGCGGCAAGGGCGCCAATCATCAGGTGCCGATCAGCATCATCTCGAAGGATCCGAAGGTGTTCACGGCGATCTCCGGATGGAACTGGCAGAGCGGCGACCAGCCGACTGGCCGGGCGCCGCTCTGGCGGATGGATGCGTTCCGCGACCGCTTTCTTACGGCCTTCGATAAGAAGAGGTAGGGCTACCGCACAGCGGTCTTGCGGAAGGCCGAGACCGTCGTGATGGCAAGCACGACGACGCCGATCGCATCGACGATGACCGTCTCCGGCACGAGGGTGAACGTCCATACCTCTGTGATGCCGAAGAGTCCGACCGTCAGCGCGAGCAGGAGCGCGAGAAGGCTCGCGATGGTGAACAGCAGGCTGAGGATGGTGGCGACACGGAGCAATCTGCCGCGCAGTGCGAGCATCCCGATCGCCAGCACGATCCCCGCGACGGCGTTCAGCACGAAGAGCACCCCGAGCGTGCCTCCAACGCCATCGAACACGAGGAACAGGTGGATGCCGGCGATCGCGAGAAGCACGATCGCGCTAATGATTCGTAGGACCCTGTTGGGCGCCTGGACGTTGTCAGCCATGATGTGCCTGCTTCCGTTTCTCGAGGCTCCATTCGTCGAAGCCTTCGTTAAGGAAAACGACTGGGCAGCACCAATGGTTCAATGGCCGTGGTTCTGGCTCGTTCGTGCCCCGGTGTTATTTCGAGGCCGATCCGATTCCGGGATGCCGTCGTCGGCGTGGCGATCCGCCATTGCCTCTCCGCCGAGTGCATACGTGCAGATTGCACGAGTCCGCGATGCGAACGACCCCGGAACTCGGGCATCGGGGCACTATTTTCGGCCGCGGCGCTCGCAAATAATGGGACAGTACCGGGCCATCGGCTCCTGGAGAATTGAGGAATGGCATGACCACGTATTTGCACGCGGTGGCGTCCCTGGACGGTTTCATCGCCGACGAGCACGACGATGTCGGTCCCCTTCACGAGTGGTACTTCAACGGCGATCACCCGATCGTCGACGAAAACCATCCAGAAGTTCACAGCGCGGCGTTTATGGTCTCCGCCGAGTCGGCGGCGTACGTGGGCGGCATCTGGTCACGCATGAAAGTGCTGGTGATCGGTCGTCACCTCTTCGATCTGACCAACGGTTGGGAGGGACACCCGCCTGTCCCAGTTCAGGTCGTCGTCGTGTCGCACCGGCCCAAGCCCGAGGGATGGCACCCGGAGGCGCCATACCACTTCGCGACATCGGTCGAGGCTGGTGTTGCCCTCGCGCGGGAACTCGCCGCAGGCGGGGAGATCGGTGTGACCGCCGGTGACATCGGCGGTCAGGCCCTCGCCCTCGGCGTGATCGACCATGTAGCCATGGATGTCGTGCCTGTCCTGTTCGGCCACGGAAAACGTTACTTCGGGGATCTCGCGGCCGGGCACCTCCTCCTGGAGAATCCTGATGTCGTCATCCAAGGCGACCGCGTTCTCCACCTCCGCTACCCCGTCCGCAAGGGAGAAACATCGTGACATCCGAGATCGACACCGAATTGGGACGGGAAGAAGGAGCCACCGCGGGAACAGCGACCGCGGCGCGCAATCGCCTTGCCCTGATCCTGCTGCTCGCTGCCGTCTTCGTCGTCTTCCTGAACGAGACGATGATGAGTGTCGCCTTGCCGAAGATCCAGGAATCGCTCGGCATCGATGCGACCCAGGGCCAATGGCTGACGACGGCGTTCGCGCTCACCATGGCCGTCGTCATTCCCATCACGGGATGGCTTCTGCAACGACTCAACACCCGCCCCGTCTTCGTCGCAGCGATGTCGACCTTTACTGTCGGCACCCTGATTGCCGCGCTCTCGCCGATTTTCGAAGTCCTGATCGTGGGGCGCGTTGTCCAGGCGATCGGGACCGCGATCATGCTGCCGCTGATGATGACGACGGTGATGACGATCGTCGCGCCGAATGACCGAGGCCGCATCATGGGTCGGATCAGCATCGTGATGTCGGTCGCCCCAGCCATCGGTCCGGCCGTGTCTGGTGCCCTCCTGCAGGTACTGCCCTGGCAGGGTCTCTTCTTCGTGATGCTTCCACTGGCCATCGGGATGCTGCTTGTCGGGTTGCGCTGGGTGCCTAACGTCTCCGAAACACGAGTCGTGCCGCTCGACGTGCCATCGATCATCCTGTCGGCCTTCGCATTCTCGGCCCTGGTATACGGCCTCAGCACCATCGGCACCGCGGCCCTCGGCCATGCGCCGGTCGCGCCATGGCTGCCGATCACTGTCGGCCTGCTCCTGCTCGGCGCATTCATCTGGCGCCAGCTTCGTCTCCAGCGCACCGATTCCGCCCTCCTCGACCTGCGAACGTTCGGCTCGGCCAACTTCACGCTATCCGTGGCGGTGCTGGCAACCGCCATGCTCGCTCTCTTCGGCGCGGTCATCGTATTGCCGCAGTTCGCGCGCTACACACTCGGGCTCGACACTCTGTGGGTGGGGGCGCTACTGCTGCCCGGCGGCCTCATGATGGGACTGCTCGGGCCGACGGTTGGACGCCTCTCCGACCGTTTCGGGCCGCGCCCCCTCATCGTCCCCGGAGCCGCCGCGGTGTCGGTCGCGATGTGGATCCTTGTGTTTGCCCTCGGCGAGGGTTCGTCGTGGTTGGTGTTGCTGGGTGCGCATGTGCTCATGAGCCTCGGCCTCGCGTTCCTCTTCACGCCGCTGTTCAGCGCATCACTCGGTTCCTTGCCACCGCACCTCTACTCCCATGGAAGCGCGACGATTGCGACACTGCAACAGGTCGCCGGTGCGGCAGGCACTGCGATCTTTGTCGCCCTGTACGCCACGGGCCTCGCCGGCGCAGGCAACACCAACCCGGAACATCCCTCAGCGTTGGAAGCGGCAAGCGGTGCCCACCTCGCGTTCTTCGCTGGCGGAATCATCTCGCTGGCGGTCATCGTCATCGCCCTGTTCATTCGCAAACCCAGCTACGTCCCGGAAACGCGGTAAGGCAGGACGAGACAGACGCGTCGTGCGTCCAATGAAGGAGAGTTCGATGGCCAACCACCCGGATATCGACAGGATCCTGCAGGCAAACCGTTATTTGGTGCTGGGGACTGTCGACTCGGATGGGCGCCCATGGGTGACACCCGTATTCTTCGCCCAGCTGTCCCAGGACTCACTCTGCTGGGTATCGTCGCCAGACAGCCGGCATTCGCGCAACATCGAGACCCGCGCGACAATCGCGATCACCGTCTTCGACTCCTCGGTCGCGGTGGGGATGGCCGAGGCGGCATACTTCGACGCGAACGCGGCGCGAGCAACATCCGCGCAACTCGACGCGGCGCTACAGTCGATGAACTCCCGCCTCCCGCACGAGAAGGCGCTGAGTATCGAGGACCTGCTTCCGCATGGCCCACTGGCCGTGTACCGGGCCGACCTGCAGCACCGCTACATCCTCGTGCGCGGCGGCGACCCGGAACACGGGAATACCCACGACATGAGGCTCGAGACGTGACCGCGCGCGCAGAGGGCCGGTCGGAACCCTGCCGACCGTAGGGCGCATGGTGGCGACATGCAAAGTGCACGAGCGCCAGGGGAGACGCGCACGACTCGGGCCGAAACGATTGCCGGTCCTGCACGCCGCACATACAGTCGGGATATGCGGTCAGCAATTGCAACGCCCGTCGGCGGTGCCGGCTCGAGCCGGGCTGCCCGCCGCCTGCTGCTGGCCTATCTCGTCTGTGCACTAGTGTGCCGTCTCGCCGACTCGAACCCGCACGCCAACTTCTGGTACACGCCGTGCGTCGCGGTCTGCTTCGTGCTGCCTGCCTGGTACGCGCTCGGATGGTGGCCGGCGATATGGCAACGGGCGCCCGTCGCCCTTCTCGCTGTGCAGGCCGTC
>Ga0247779_1001095_pt1 | contig 13748 bp, 17 predicted proteins | sample UWRJL221509R5_FD_179925 | JGI IMG/M metagenome (GOLD analysis project Ga0247779, IMG submission 179925) | Plant litter microbial communities from Arlington Agricultural Research Station in Wisconsin, United States - UWRJ-L221-509R-5 | ecosystem: Environmental > Terrestrial > Plant litter >...
TAAATTTTATTCACTTTATGCAACAGGTGGTGTTTTCCGACGACAATATACCGTCTACATTGATGTACCTGCTCCATATATCGTGCCCTTCTTGTAGCACAAATCATTGTCGAGGGTGTCTTCAGCCAATTGATTGCTCTATCGGGTGCAAAGGCCCTTCGAAAAAATCCAATTGTTCAGTAATTGATTGCTGCGCAGAAATTCGCGCCATCGCGATTTTTGAGGCTCTTGGAGGCTTTGACCGCCAATTTATTACTGAACGGGCAGCTGCCGATTCCCGAGCTTTGGCCATTTCGAAAGCAAAATCTGCAGAAAAGACCAAGACCGTGGGCCCAGGAGGAACCGGGTACGGAAGAAGCGGCGAAGGTGAATACAATGATTTTGAGGATGAATTTTACTCTTACGACGAAGAAGAAGATTATGACGGATACGATTATCATTACCATTCGACGACGAAGAAAGGCATTAGTCATTTTCCCCAACTCGAACAACCGAAGAAAAACGAAGATGAGCACTGGGAACGTGTTATCATCAGGACTCTGGATATCTTAGCCAAACTGCTACCGATGCCATATGCTGATGAGCCCAGGGTCTACGACTTATTACCTCACCCTTCTACAGGGTATTTGCTTTCGCTCTCCCAGATACCTACGCTCTTGGCGACTCTTCTACGCAATGACTCTGTAGAGGACTGGATCTCGCGAAAGGAAACCTACAATGCTATGTTATCACTGATGAGGCGTCTAGCGGATTGTGAGCTTACTATTCAGTGCTTGATCGGCTCGCACTGGGAATCATCTGCAACCTGCGGCCTAGAAAACTGGATGTGGGGTGATGGAGAAATTACCTGGTGCACTGATTCCGCCGGGAAAGCTAAAGCTGCTGCTCCCCTCTACACTTTCTTCACTAAGCTGACCAAACACTCGGAGGCATTCCTCGCAGGAGCTGCGAGAATGCTGAATGGTGACGATGGTGATGCCGAAGTGGACGAGGTCATGATGAACGGGACAACTCTTTGTGGCGATATTATAGCGGCGCGGGATGAGTTGGAACGAGCCATTGCTATCCTCGGCCAATCCGTGTCTGACCGCGAAGATCGGGTACAAAGGCAAGTAGACGACCCTGTTGTTGATACCCAGCGGGAGAAGAAGAAGAAAGGCAAGGGTAAAGGCAAAGGTGGCGAAGTTTCTGTTGACTTTGACAAGGTCTATGCCGAAATCTGCGAGAGACTGTCCTTTAAACATGTTTCGCTGGCGGATGACTCGACGGAATCTAGTGAAAGTGGCTTGAGCTATGCGAATTACTACTACGCTCAGCAGCTAACCACTACGCAAAATGCAACTCGTCTTCCAAAGAGTCGTTTCCACCTTTTGAAAGAACTGGCGGTTACGGCTACTAGTCTTCCTCCTGGAGTTTGGGTTCGCGTCGATGAAGTTCGCAATGATGCTATGTACGTTTTGAATCATTTACTCCCTCGTCGAACACGTAGTCTAAACTTTTCGTCAGCAAAATCATGATTGCAGGACCTGATGGAACACCCTACGCTGGAGGGTTGTTTGAATTTGATTGCTTTATGCCACTCGACTATCCTGCTCGCCCCCCGCTTATGCACTTGCGGACAACTGGTGGTGGTTCTGTCCGATTCAACCCTAATCTTTACAACGATGGCAAAGTCTGCTTGTCATTGCTGGGAACGTGGCCTGGACGGTGAGACATGTCGCTGGTGTTTCCACGCGATTTACTCACCTGAAGAATCCATAGCCCCGAGGAACAGTGGTCTCCACAATCAACTCTTTTGCAAGTACTTGTAAGCATCCAGAGTATGATACTTATTGATGCTCCATATTACAATGAGTGCGTATTGAGTCATCAAATAAACTAATGAATCAGAGTATTGAGTAGACTTTCATTTACCTAGACCAGGTCATGGTCAATCTAATTTGAAAGCTCCTGTCAGCATATCATACAATCGTGAAGTTGCATTGCAAACTGTGAAGTGGGCTATTGTGGATTGGTTGGACAACAAACATCATGATGGTATATGGCGAGTACGTATTCTCCGAGACTGGATAACACAATATGATCTCAAGTGTATCTTGTTCCTAGGACGTCATTTCATCACATTTTAGCCACCGCAAGGACAAAATCCGCCAACAGTAAGATGAATCAATGTTGGCCCTTCATACTATACTAATCAAATGGCATTAGAATCGTAGAATGGAACAAGACCGATCCTTCAATCCGGTCATACGTCTCGAAGGGTCCTGGCCAAAACTTTGTTCAACCTCGCAAAGGTGGCAAGGGCAAGGCTGCTGTCAAGGCTCGCACAGCTGGAATCGACCTCCTGGAAGAGTTTGATAAGGGTATCAAGATTATTGAGTCATGGACTAACGATTGAAGCGGACGCAACGGCAGAAACGAATTTCGGAATGCATCTATACCGTAGGCTTCATCTATTTCTTCTGTTATGTGGCAAAGGAGAATTACGGACATTTGTCATCCCCTCTTTCGAGTGAGCAAGATACCCGCGATGGATGCCAAAATGTACGAGTTAAAACTGCGGACTCCGACTGTAAGATGGCCCGGATCAAATGAGATCTGACTCTGTGAAGCCATACAACCTCCGCGCACAGCTTGTCCTCTCCCACCATGAGCGCACGAGGCCTGAAAAGGGCGTACTTGCAGTCATTAGAAGCGAGCACTCTTCTTTTAAGTTCCCAATCTGGCGCTTGCGAACCGCATTCTTCTTCTTCACGTCTGCTTCTTCCCAACAAAAGGGCTGCATTCTGCCAGAATCTTTAATGCCTCTACGACTCGTCCTGCTATATAATGTCTCCCATCTGCAGCCGCAGGAACTTCACGTCACGTCAATCCCAAACCTCTTCCTCTCTGCTTCACACTCGTTTCCGAGTCCGCGTCGGAGAAAAATACGTATGTCATCCTTATGTCCGCGCGGTTGGCGATGGTACTTATGTCGTCGTCGCGAGCAGTCTGAAGCACAGCGACCCCCGACTGTTCGCCAACGATGACCTCAATCTCTGTCTCCAAGTCCACCCTTTTCCATGCATCCCTCGCGTACATGTCTCGAGAAATACAGACTCTTGACAGGATCATTTCTACAGCATATGATTCGCGACAGCCAATTCTGCCTACTGAAATACTGCTTCTCATTCGCACATGGTTATCTATCACGGTTACTACACACCTTATTCAGCAATCTTCGACTGCACTCGAAGCTTACGAAAAGTCCTTGTGCGAGTTGCTTTGTGCGGACTGCATTGCGTACAATCTCGACATATACGGGCCCGACATTTGGCAGTGGGAGCAATTTTCTGGGGCCTGCGCGTGCTCTCAGGAAGACAACAAAATTGAGGATCCTCATCTGTACCCCGGACTGCATGGACAAGACCGCTATTATTCGAAGACGCCGACCAACACGGCTATACTAAATCCCAAGCAGTTCGTCGATGCCGAACATTGGTTGGAATTCTACCTCGCTCGCGAAGTGGCATTTGCGGATTCATACAGCGGACATCTCGAACCTCGAGCAGCCTCGACCTCGGGCACTCGGGCACCAGCAGGGTTAACAGGCAATATATGGAACGTGATAAACATTGTGCTTCGAGAGCATAACTGCGAAGCTATCCGCGAACCAGAGGATAAAGTGCGCATGCACATGCATAACCGTATTCATGTTGGAAGAGGGCAGTTCCATACCAAACGCGATTTCGTCCAGGTCGTCCCTCTGCTAGTAGACCATGTGTATCCGAGTAACCCAGAGCACGAGCACACGTCGAATGACGACACCATGGAATTAACAACGCAGGAAGAAGACCTTAATTGGCGCGCACAGGTTGTATTACGTCGTATGTCGCGTGATCTCTGCCTCTTGCACGACTTTAAAGATTTCTGCAACACGCGTAGCGGACGTCATTGTGTGCCTATTATCACGCGTCGGCTGCGGTGGCCTAGCGTCACCAACACTTGCTACAGCTGTCGGGACGTATCGGTATTACTCAACTATTTTCTCAAGGCTCTGGCCTCTCTAGCTGCCATTAGCATATCGCTTCCTTTGGCCGTAATTACTATCGCGCTCACGGTTCTCTGCTTTTACTCCAAACCGCGATCTTTTAGAATTCTCTGATTTCTTTTTGTAACTTAGATAAAGGCTCAGCTTCGCGTTTTCTCCTGTTCTCTTCTCGCCAACCCCACGGACATGCATGTGTAGTATTTGACTCCTTCTGCCTTCTAACTATACCCATGACTTGTATTTATTTAACTTTCTCTAGTAAGTAGCTCATCAACACCGGAGATGATGATCAGCTAGATCATGATGGACGAATTTATGGACCCTTTTCGTAGGCTGTAGGATATAGACCTAGACTGTATTTTTATATTTCCCTCGGTGATAATGTCAAATATGGAAAATATACAAATGTGCGCCACACATACGGATCCCAACCTGCAGGCCGCGTCAACGTAGGTTACAAATGTTGGCATTCTGCTTGTACGCCTATTCCCATGCCTAATAGTTATTATATCGTTATCAGTGTTCTACTTAGCAATATGAGATCAACAGAACAACAAGCTTCCCTGCCATTCCACTTGTTCCGCGTAGAAAATCCGGCTACTACTTGACCTTGTAGCAAACACACTAGTCGATCCGAAGTTCCTTTTTGACTCCAAGAAAGTTGGTGATTGTGTTGTATATTACATCTCATCCGAGAGAGATCGTACGAGCTTTTTGCCAGTCCAAAGGCCAAAAATTTAGCCTCAGCTCTTTGGATCCTCGCTAGATACGCACGACGACACGCCGAATGGACCCCTGTGCCAGTCTTATCTCAGACGAGTCTGCGCTATGAGCTTCGACTTCCCATTTTCTCTGTCGTCCAAAAGACAATAGAAGGTACTAGTGGTGACACGCAAATAGGCATACTGCCAATCCGATTATATAGCCCGTTATCGCCCTCAGTCTCTCACTGACTTGTGTTGTGACGCTGGCGGAGAGACGATGTCCGGTTGTCAACGTTTAGACGACGAAGATGTTGGCGACGAAGACAGCAGCTTGCTTCCCATCCTTCTGAGCCTAGCCACCTATATACATACTCACTGGCAGAAACCAAGAAGATCATGACACAGGTACTTTGGTTCAACCTATCCTTATCACCGTTAGACAGGGGCTAAAGTATGGCCGCCATTGAGAAGAAAAGAGATCGCCGAGTAGTTAGCAATAAACCCTGGAATATTTAGCAACAAGTACATGGGTCAGCATGAATTGGTAAGAAAAAAGCAAAGGCAGTGCAAGTACTTATTACAAAATTCGCCAAAAGTCATGTAAAATGATTACCCGCCGGCCGCCCCCGCTGGTGCACAGCACTTCCTCGGAGTCCCTGTAGGGGGTCGAAACATCCTCACATATTAGACACAATGTGTAACGTTGGAGCTAAGTTAGCTGGCAGCTGCACATAAGAGTTGACATAAATCACGACGATAAGGGCGAACGCCCATTGGTATACGCGGCGGTCTGGCCGTACTACGTCGGTGGTCCCGGTAATAGTAACATGGAAACCAACGTTATTGAGGCACCAATTCAATTTAGATCGTCGGAGAATCCTGATGCAATGGTTGGCTAGACTCCAAAAGTTCAAGAATTAGAGATTCTTGGGAGAAATCAGGTATTAAAAGGTATAACAGCTACGGGTTGCTAACAAAGTGCATTTGATTCTTTAATTGTAAAAATAATAAATGTATCCTAAAAAAACAGTGGTAATTGATTTTTCGTTTTGTGTGTGGACTTTTGTATGTAATGCATGAAATCGTACTGGTATGGAATGTATGGTCTACAAACTACAGCAATAATTTGGTTTTCTTGGCAAGTCGATTTTTCTAATAATACGAAGTTTTTCGGGGAAAGAGGTTGTAAAAACACAAGGAGCAGCAATCACATCAACGGGTTACAGGAGAAAATGTTCGCAATGCGGGTCCGGAAAATGAGAACGAAGAGACGAAGGATGAGGAATGAGGCTAGGTTGTCGCTTTTATCATACAACACAAATTTCAAATTTTGGATTATATTAGATAAATAGATAGGCATTCTGTGGAATGCATAGTTAGCGACTCGAACAGATACTGATAAATATATCAAGACTCACAATGATATTGGTACTTTTGACTTCATAAAGGATGCACAACATGGTGGTGGTGGAAACTGAGAAGAAGGTATGCATCTTCGACACTGATACCGTTCACATGGGTGGTAACCTTCGTCGGGAAAGGAGGGTTCATGGTTTCTATAGGTCTATAACCATTGCGGGCCTGATCAACAGGTTTTGAATTCGAACTTGTAGTAGACGGTGGTGGGGGAGGTGATGGAGACTGTTCAGGCGAAGGAGTGACCGCTTCCTGATAGTCATCGTCACTACCATTATCCGAATGAGCTTGAATATCAAAGTCATCCATGTCCATAGAATCGTCATTTATGGACGAGGACCTCGACGATCCAAACGAGGGAGTTCCAAAGCGTGATACCGACGCAGAGTATGGGTCCCTTCCGAGGAAACTGTCGCCGTCATCTTCGTCATCGCCGCTGCCAGACTTTTTCGCGCGCTTTCTAGCGGTCTGACGCAAATTGCGGAACCAGTTTGTCACTTTTCCGACATCCCTGTGAAAATGAATGAATAAATAAGGCAGGCATGTTTCAAAAGGGAGTCTAACGTACATTCCAATCTCCAGAGCTAGTGCTGACCGCTCTTCAATGGTTGGCGTGGAAGTCTTTAGGAATAGTTCTTTAAGCGCTTCCAGTTGGTATGGTTCTGGGCGTGAGCGGCGTGGACGGGCAAAGTGAGCAGATGAACTGCCATATGGAGTTGTGCTCCGGCGGGAAGAGGATCTCCTCGGTGATGGGTGTTCCAGTGGAGGAGACATACTGCGGGACCTGCTCTGTGCAGAGCCATAGTCGCTAGCAGGTAAGGATGGATGACTCGTTGGAGGAGGCAGACCCAAGGATGGGTGTGGATGGGAAGGAGGGGGAAATGCCGAGTACTGCCGTGTCTCATGGGGATATTCGGCTTTGGTGGCGGCGGGTACAGAAAATGATTCTGGCTCGTCTTCTTTCCTCTTTTTCGCCAGACTCCGCTGATTTTGGAACCAATTTGTAATACTTTGATAACGCCTGAACGGATAACTGTTAGCCATTTTTTCTCCCCATTGATGATGACAATCAACATGGAAAAATAACACGACAAGAATAGAACGGACTATAGATCAACAACATATGATTTAAAGAAACTCACATTCCAATACTGGCCGAAAGGGCCTGCCGCTGCTCGGTAGTGGGATGTGGGTTGATATTGTATAGCTTTTTCAATTCATCAGTTTGTTCGGAGGAAGGCCGCATCCGCATTCGACGAGGCATATTGTCCGATTCTGAGTAAAAATGAGCTTGATCAGGGTGGCCTATATACGAGGATGGTGGATAGTCAGATGGGACAGGATGATGATGAATGTCTAAAGGGTATTCGTCGTCGAAAGAGTCGTCGAAATCGAATTGACGGTGATGATCCTGGTTTTGAGGGGGAGGAACAGGAGCAGAGGCTGGCGTAGACTGGGGCTCATATGGGACAGCAGCACTACCGCGGACCCGCTTCTTTGAGGAAGCCCGTTTGTTTTGAAACCAGGCATTGACGGTCTTTGTCTCCCTAAGAGCAAGATTGAGCATGGGAGACAAGGAAAAAAAAGAGCGACATACATCCCCAAGCGCTCTGCCAATGCGGATCTTTCTTCCAAAGGAGGGTGCTCGTTCTGGTCAAAGAGCTCATTTAAGGCTGTCAGCTGGTGGGGGGAGTGGCGATGTCTGGGTTTCTTGCTCTGCGGGGGAGGCTGCTGTGGATTTGAAAAGGACTGCTCCTGTTGCCAGTGGGAGGGCGGGGGAGACATGGTGGTGGTTGTGGTTGTGGTTGTGGTTGTGGAGGGAAACGGAATTTTTGAATGGAACAAGAGAGTGATTACGATGATTATGCATATATGGCCCACTGATCGGTCAATTTAGCAATCTTCCCACGTCTGCATATTATATTCGTCCCTATATTTTATCTTCCATATGACCTGCTAATACTAATTCTACAACTTATGTCCTCTTCCGGTCTTATGACGAAAACTATGATGTTTTCTTCCTTTTCCACGAGTTGTCCCGGTTTATCAGTACACATGCTCCCCTTTTACACATCTTCTGAATCAATGTTCCTTATCCACGCACCAATTGATCCCCTGCACAGTTTCAATTAGTCTTTCCTTTCTCAATCCAAAATCCAACTCACAGGAATCCTTCGTGTCGAAGGAACAGCGCCCGTTTCGTCCCTTTGCTCCAGAATCGAATTGCATATGAGAGTGTAGCTATGGTCGCCGCGTGTCCTGCCAAAATAAAGCCTAAGCGTCCCTGTCATGTATTATGTCACACACAATCCAAAACCCACCTCGAATAAAGCAGCCCCCAAAATAGATCCTGTCTAGATTGTACTTTTCTGCATTCATATATCTGGTCACATCATCATCATCAACGCCCAGTCCAGGGTAGAGTCGAATAAAACAGCACTCACGCAATCTGTCCAATATTGTTCGAGACGGCGTACAGCAAACTCTTGCTGATGTCCTCCGGGGAGAATTTACCCTTCTCTCCTCCTTTTTTGAACACTTTGCCAAATGTACTGGCAATCATTGTTGACTTTAGTCCGAGTTTGCTGTAATCTTGTCCATAGATATCCCCAACTAGCATGTCAACTGTCGAGTTATCTCCGCTTTCTGAGAACGCTAACATCTCTATTCAGATAATTTTGAGTTGACACATCCATAATCAGTTTTCAATGATCGCACTTGGTAGTCATATCAGAAAGTTACTGACCATCGAAGGTGGTGGCTGGAGTCAGAAGACTCAAGAGACCCCATAACGTGCCTCCGCCTAAACTCGTTCCAGAAACACGTTCAAAGGCCCCATCTTCGTCTACCTTGATAATTGAAACACCTGATCCAATGTTCACTAGCAAGCAGGGTAGCTGCGGGGTGGGATTGCTTTCAAAGGACACTGCATATTTCGGCGGATCAGGACTCGGTCGTGGCAAAGACGGGGGATTAGCGGAAGGGGCATCTGATGTAACAATTGTAGGCAACGCCGCACAAGTGGAACTCGACGAAGTTGCTGCAGGTGTAGTGGTAGAGGTGGTGGGGACCGTCGGATGAGATACAGATGAAATCAGCTCATCTGAGAAGTAATACGCTTCGTCAGGAATAAGGGTGATAAACTTGAGCCCTTCAATCAGACACTCCATCTCATCTTCTTTTCGGACTTCCACCTGTAATGTATGGCTGAACAGCTCATGGAACTTGTGTGCGCCTCCACCCGTCGCCATAATCTTTACGCCTTTGCGCATCTCTTCAATCGGCACACCATTGACCTCTGCAGAGCGTTCAATAAGTTCTTGAATAAACTCGACGCACGCATCGATATTGTCCGTCTCGAATCGTTCAAAGTTGAGGGATCCACCGGGGAAGTGCTGGATGGTCTTTGCCGTAGCACGCTTGAGAAGAGAATCGTGAAGGAAGCCGTCTGTTAGGCCGGATAGTCCGTTTCCGATGGGCGTGGGTTGTTCTAAAACGAGAGGAGTCAAAGCTCCGTTCACTTTGCTGCTCGTTGAGGGTGCCGACGAATACGAAGGGGCACTGATACTGCTGTCATCGGAGGGAGATAATGACCGTGGACTGGAGATGTCGCTGGTGGTGCTCGAGCCACAGGTTGCAGCAATGGACGGTGAAGAAGGCGGTTCCGGCGAACGGGTGAAGTATACTACTTTTGCAAGTGACCCTCCAACCTTGAGATTATTCAATACGGAATCAGCGAAATAGAACCGAGAGAAACAGGCTATATTGCTCACATCCACGGCGATATGGGAAACAGGCTCGATGTAATTTGGGAGATAGATTCCTCGACTGTCCCTAGTCTGCAAAGTATAATGTAATGCAATGTCGTTAGTGCCCCTATCGTCCCTCCGGGACTGACATATATGCGCACCTCTGGTGATTCTTCCGACAAGATAATGGCTCCTCGCGTGTCGACGTGAATAACTTTGGCCGACGGTAATGATGGTGCAGTCGATGCCATGGCGCAAACCTGATGGTATATGTGGGACGGGTTATGTGCTATTATGGCCAAGAATCCGGAAGGCTCTTATTGTAGTCGTCTATCCAAAGTGGGAATAGTGTTCGGGAACGACTTAGAGAGCAAAGTTACAAGGAAAAGGAGGTGGATAGTGTTTGAGTAGTAGAGTGGTAAGCATTTGGAATGTGTTCTGTATTAGATATCAGACGATTTGATTTGCCGGCGCTACAGTACACCGATAAACTCGACACCCGGCCGTGCACATAACCGGCTCTGAACTACACCACCCCATTCCAGTTGCTATCTCACCGCAGAAAAACCAACGCTCTACCCGGAATATTACATCGTCGGTGTGCCAGAAATACCGCAATTACCATAATCACTCGTCAACGGAAATCCTGTCAATCTCCAGCTTGTTTGGCAGCTACTTCTTTTATCCGCGAATTTGATTTTCAACATACGACTTTGAAAAAAATAATCGATCATTCCATCTATGCTTAAAGTGTGGGGAAATATTTCGGCCAAGAATCCCCAACATCTTACATAGCGAATAATGCACGTCTACATATCTCTCCACACGCAAGCCTTCCACGGTCCAGGGAAATCCACCAAATAACATTGAGAGACATACAAACATATAATTACATCTACTAACCACCGACAGCCGCCAACACCAAGTCGCAGACTTGCTGGTTCTCTGCACGGACTCCTAACTCTAGCGTAACACCTTGTCCTCGCGAGAAGGTCATCCGACAGCGCACAAGAACTTTTCCGCCACCACCTGTCACCAAGCCTGATAACTGCAAGGTGTGTACAGAAGTAGACGAGGGAACCTCGGTTCCACCTAAGGGCTCCATGTTGAGCACCTCAATAATGGAATCACACGCAGCTATGTGGAACAGCTCAGCACGGTAATCGATAAATAAGTAAACAAACTTCCATACCTTTAAGACTCTCCATGGCAGATAAGGCAAACGTTTCCGTTGCAGTAGAGGCTGTCCGCAATCGCTCCCATTCAGATGTAAAGCTCGCATAGCTTGGCACTATGTAATCTCCACCAGCGCTGAGCTCAACCTCCTCAACTGGGTATTCATCCGGATAACCTTCTTCTTCGGGAACACCAGTTGAAGGATCCAACTCCTTGCTGATGTATTTCAGAGTACATTGGAAAGAGGCAATTGCGTATACGTCCGGGTTTTCGCGAGTAAAGGAGACGTAAACAATTCCAGGTGAGTTGGCAGCCGTAAGGGCAGGAAGAGGGATGATAAAGTCTTCCACTAGACCACCATCTTCTGACTGAGGCACCATAATGACTGATACTTGCTCAAGGACTGTATCAGGGATGGTGTTCGAAATGTTGAACTGCCAAAATGTCATTAGTCACATATGCACACAGGTTAGTCAAGGAATGTACCTGAAAGACGACATGTTCCTTGAAGATGTGCTTAACGCAATTGACCTGGTACTCCACTTCAGGTTCAGTAAGCTGCGATGGTGTAGCACTGCTATTGAGCACAGATCCATACGACGCAAACTCTGGAACCTCTGCGAGTTGTTGGGCATAAGCGGATTGTTTTTCGGCGGCTGAAGGGGCAGCAGGAGCATCCACCACCTTCTTTGACGTAGGAGCACCGATAGTATCCAGAGTACTTGGCCCTATGAAACGATGAAACGACGTTAGTGGCCAATAGAATCGGCCTAAATTGCATAAACTTACGGGCAGCTTCTTGAGCAGCTTGAGCGCGACTGATCTTCGGTACCGATGAAACGTCGAATGGTTGTTCAGCAGTGGCAGGGTCCTTTACATATGACACTAGTTTGGACTCTAAAGCAGCTAATGAAAATACGGACTCTGAGGCCAAAATGAGATCACGTCGAAGGATGATTACTAAACGCAATGACTTACCCTCCTTGACATATGTATCTGCCAATGCCTGGACCTTGAAGACCTTGAGATATAGAGCGGCGCGATCGCGAACTTCATCATCAACATCATCCAAGCACCTTTAATGTGCAGATTAAATTTGGGAGATCGGAATAGAATAAGAGTTAACATACCTGTTGAGAAGAACAGTGATGCTCTTTTTAAGTGTAGGTTCTGCAGAGTTGACACCAAACTTGGCCAGGCTGGTAACGGCTGCAGCACGAACAGTTGCGTTCTCCAAAACGACGCGATTGTAGATATAACGAATGTACTTGGCAGGTTGTGGTGATAGAGGACCTTCAACACCAAGTAAATGAAGGATACGGACAGACAATTTGGTGAATTCGCAATCTTCAATGAATTCGCATAGGTGAGAAAGGGCTTGTTCTTTTGATTCAGGAATGAATTTGATCATGTCGAACATCGCCTCCACGACAGCGCGCTTGAATTCATACCCGCCCTCATCACGGAGGACGCTGGACAAGAATGTAAGCATAGAAGCATGTTTTGTGGGGAATTTAAGGCATAGAGAGCGGATTGCATCGACAATGATAACCTTGAATTCATCACTGATTTCAGACATGAACCCAGTAATTTGTTTAATGAGTCGGTCGACAGATGCTTCGTTACCAGTCTAGATTATTTTGTCAGTCATAAAATGACGTGGAACACAGTAGAGCTATATGTACCTTGAGCAAGGTAGTGATAGCATAGGTTGCAACACTACGATTGGGGTCTGCGATAAGGTTTTCCAAGTCCATGTTACATGTTGCCACACTTGCAGGATGCGTTAAAGCCAGGGTTGCAAGGGTACGAGCGGCAGCGAATTTTAGGACAGGTTTAGGTGTAGTCAAAAACATTTGCAATACTACAAAAAGTGATTAAAACGTTGCACATAAGTTTAAGGAAGTGGCACGTACCAGCAATAGGTTTCGTTAACTGAGCGGCAGTAACATTCCTCATCTCGCAAATAACACGCGCCGCCTCGAAGTTGACCATGTCGCTCTTGTGGCGTAACCAGCCCTCCAGTAATTCCAATATCTGCCTCTGAACGTTGGGATCTTCTTCCATAACTTTGGCAGCATATCGAATGAGCATGCAAAGGGCCATCGGGTTCTTCAAAGTAGTGCCTGCGCCGGACTTGCCACCTCCAAGCTGCTGGATCATTTTAGTAATAGCCATCCTATCCTGTTGACGAATCATATATAGAAGGCCCAATGCATGGTACTGAGCGATGTAACTTGTCGACGGAATAGTTTGTGGTCCAGATGGCTGGCCAGAACCTCCACCAAATCCCAGATAACCTCCACCACCACCACCACTAGACCCAAAGAATGAAGAACTGCTCTTTGCATTCACGGCCTCTTGGACTTCATTGACCCATCGCTTCACGACATCCTTGGCATGGGGGAATAGATGGTACGCCGAAACGAGAGCGGCAGATGCAATAGACGGATTCTTGTCGACGATGGCTGCTTTAAAGAAACGCTCAACACCTTGAGCCATGGATGGCTATATTACAGATATCAGCATGATCAGCAAGAAGTGCGACGCGCATATTTAGGTGACAACATACGTCGATGATTTTGCAGAGTGCACGGATAGCATTAGGACGATAGATGACCTCTGAATTAGGTTGCATATCCTTCATTATACTGCTGGTAACCATAATGACAT
>Ga0247779_1001096_pt1 | contig 13746 bp, 13 predicted proteins | sample UWRJL221509R5_FD_179925 | JGI IMG/M metagenome (GOLD analysis project Ga0247779, IMG submission 179925) | Plant litter microbial communities from Arlington Agricultural Research Station in Wisconsin, United States - UWRJ-L221-509R-5 | ecosystem: Environmental > Terrestrial > Plant litter >...
CCTGCAGAAGGTGGTGCTGGGCAAATGCATCGCGCGCCGGCCGCGGCTGCTGCTGCTGAACAATCCCACCCGCGGCGTGGACATCGGCGCGCGCGTCGAGATCTACCGAACGATCCGCGAGCTGGCCGACGCGGGGCTCGCGGTGGTGGTGGTGAGCGACGACCTGCCCGAGCTGATCGGCTTGTCGGAACGGCTGGTGGTGATGCGGGGCGGCCGGATCCAGCATGAGTTCCCGGCCGGCCACACGCCGGCCGAGAGCGACGTCATTCGATACATGGCCTGAACCAGGCGGAAAGAGCAGGCGATGAGCGCGACCGATTTCGAGGCAGGCATTCCCGGCGCGGCGCCGGACACCCCGGCGCGGCGCGGGCGCCTGCTGTCCCGCGAGGCGCTCGCGCGCTTCTTCCCGGTGCTGCTGCTGGCGGTGCTGTGCGTGGTGTTCTCGGTGCTGTCGCCGCGCTTCCTCACGGTCGGCAACGCGATGATCGTCGCGCAGCAGGCTGTCGTGCTGCTGGTGACGGCGCTGGGCATGACCTTCGTCATCGTCGCGGGCTCGATCGACCTGTCGGTCGGCGCGGTCGTCGCGCTGTCGGCGCTGGCGGCGGCCTCGACCTCCGGCACGCTGGGCGCCGCGGCGATCGTGCCGGCGTGCCTGGTGGGCCTCGCGTGCGGGCTGGTCAATGGCGTCGTCATCGCTGTCGGCAAGGTGCCGTCGTTCATCGTCACGCTGGGCGCGATGGTGATCTACCGCGGCATCGTGCTGCTGTTCACGCGTGGTTCACCGGTGTCGATCGACGACGAATCCTTCCTCGACGCGTTCGCCGGGCGCACCTGGGGGCTGCCGCATTCGGCGCTCATCGCGCTGCTGCTGGTGGCGCTGTGCGCCGTGATCCTGAACCTCACCGTGTTCGGGCGCGAGGTCAAGGCCGTGGGCGGCGGCGAGCGCGTGGCGCGGCTCACGGGCATCCGCGTCGACCGCGTCAAGATCGCGATGTTCGCGCTGCTGGGCCTGCTGTGCGGCGTGGCCGGCCTGCTGCAGAGTTCGCGCGCGATGGCGGCCACCGCGCAACTGGGCGAGAGCCTGGAGCTCGACGTGATCGCCGCGGTCGTGGTCGGCGGCACGCCGCTGACCGGCGGCATCGGCAGCATCCAGGGAACCATACTGGGCGTGCTGATCATCACGATGCTGTCCAACGGCATGAACATGATCGGCGTCGATCCTTACCTGCAGAACATCGTCAAGGGCCTGGTGATGGTGGGCGCCGTGTTCATCACGATCGACCGGCGCAAGATCGGTATCATCAAATGAACATGAATCGACCCGAGGTCATCCCCGCACAACGCCGCAGCCTCCTGCTCGAATACCTGCTGCAACGGGGCGCGGCCTCGATCCAGGAACTGGCCGATGCAATGGGTGCCTCGCCGTCCACCGTGCGGCGCGACCTGGAGCAGCTCGAGGACGAGGGCCACCTGCGGCGCACGCACGGCGGCGCTGTCGTCTCCAGCGCCAACCACTCTACATTCGAGCCCGATGCCGCGATCGCGGCGCAGGCGTCACGCGCCGAGAAGCTGGCGATCGGCGCGGCGGCTGCCGGCCTGCTCTCTACCGGCGACAGCGTCGTGTTCGACAGCGGCTCTACGGTGCTTGCGGCGGCGCGCGCGGCCGTGGAGCGGCGCGTCACGCTCACCGCCGTCACCAATGACCTGGGTATCGGCCAGGTGCTGGCGGCCTCCGACAAGGTGCGCGTCGTCGTGCCGGGCGGCACGGTGCGGCGCGGTTCGCTGACGCTGGTGGGCGAGCCCGCGCAGAGCTTCATGAGGGACATCCACGCCGACGTCGCTTTCGTCGGCACGCAGTCCATTACCGGGGGGCTGCTCAGCGACACCTCGGTGGAGATCGCATCCATCAAGCGAGCGATGATCGCCGCGGCGCGGCGGGTGGTGTTGCTGGCCGATTCCAGCAAGTTCCAGCCGGCCGCGTTCTACAAGATCTGCGACGTGACGGCGGTGCACGAGATCATCACCGACCGCGCCGCGCCGGCGAAGCAGCTCGACCAGATCCGCGAGCTGGGCGTCAAGGTCACGCTGGTGGACATCGCGCCCGGCGGGCCGGAATGACGGGCCTGGTCCTCGTCGCGGATGATCTGACCGGCGCGCTCGACAGCGCCGCTGCGTTCTCAGGCCGATTCGGGACCATTCCCGTGCATCTCGGCCTGCCGCACGCGCAGCTCGGCGAACACGCCGCGATCGACCTCGCGACACGCGACACCGACGCCTCGACCGCCGGCCGGCGGGCGGCCACGGCGGCTGCGCTCCTCGCCGATGCGGACATCGCGTTCAAGAAGATCGACAGCCGCCTGCGCGGGCCGTGGGCGGTCGAGCTCGCGGCAACATTGCAGGCTGCTGCGTTCCGGATGTGCGTCATGGCGCCGGCCTTTCCGGCGCAGGGGCGCAGGACCGTCGGGGGCCGCCAGCACGTCGTGGCAGCGGACGGTTCGTCCTGCGTCGAGCCGGTCGATCCGCTGCACGCTTTGCGCGAGCTCGGCGTGCACGTCGTGCCGGTGCGGACGGGCGAAGCAGCCGTAGCGTTGAATGCGTTCGTCCCGGGCGTACCGGGCAGCGTGCCGGTGTTCCTCTGCGACGCGTCCACCGACGAAGACCTGCGCGTGATCGTTCGCGACGTGTCGGCCCACGGCGGCGGACCGGACGGCGTCCTGTGGTGCGGCGCTGCCGGGCTGGCCAAGGCGTTGGCACCCGAAGGGACGCGGTCCGCCGGCCTGCCCGGCACGCCGGTGCTGGCGATCGTCGGCACGAACCATCCGGTCAGCCGCGAACAGGCGGCGCGAGCCATTGCAGCCGGTGCCGCCCACCATGCGATCAAGCCCACGGCGCTGACCGAAGCGGAGGGCTTCGTCCTCCGCGCCTTCGAATCGCGTCGAGACGTGCTGCTGACGTTCGAGCTCGAGGCCGCAGTCAGCGCGACGCAGGCGAGCCGGCAGATCGAGGCATGCCTGAGCCGGCTGCTCCCAGCGCTGCCCGCCCCAGCGCTGCTCGTCGCGACAGGTGGCGAGACCCTTCTCAGCATCTGCCGCGCGGTGGGAGCCTCGCGGCTCGATGTCGACGGCGAAGCGTCGCCCGGCATTCCGCATTCGCACGCAAGCGGCGGACGCTGGGACGGCACGCGGGTCCTGTCTAAATCCGGCGGTTTCGGGTCACCGGACTGGCTTTCGGCGATCCTGCGCGCTTCATGCGTCTTAACGCCCGCCGGCCGCTGAGCGGCCGAGATCTGTCGTGAGAATCCCAGGCGGTCTACTCGAATCAATGAGAACCGTCTCGGTCGGTGCAGGGCGGGTAGCGGGCGAGGCTTGCTCAATCGCGATGATTGATGATTTGCAATAGACCTGACCCTTGATCGCGGTCAGAGTAGCGAGCCTGAGGGGGCGTTCCATGTTTGGTTTACCGCAAGTCGCGACTGCGCCGTTTTGTCCTGCCGAGGTTCGCGGCACCGTTGCCGTGTCCGCGGCGTCACCGCTGTGGAAGCGCCTGCTGAAGGTCGCCGGTCCCGGACTGCTCGTGTCGGTCGGCTACATGGATCCCGGCAACTGGGCCACCGACATCGAGGCGGGTTCGCGCTTCGGACCGGCCTTGCTCTGGGTGGTGCTGGCCTCGAGCCTGGCGGCGATGCTGCTGCAGACCCTCTCCCTGCGGCTGGGGCTCATCACCGGACAGGATCTTGCACAGGCCTGCCGGCAGCGCTATTCGCCCGCCGTCAACACGGGCCTGTGGCTTCTTGCCGAGCTGGCGATCGTCGCCTGCGACGTTGCGGAGGTCCTGGGCACTGCGCTCGCCCTGCACCTGCTGTTCGGCTTCTCGCTTCTGGCGGGCGTCGGGCTCACCGCCCTGGACACGTTCGTGGTGCTCGGGCTGAAGGGGCGGGGCTTCCGTCAGGTCGAGGCGATCGTCCTGGGACTGGTCGTGACGATCGGCGTGTGCTTCCTGGTGCAACTGCTGCTGGCCCGGCCGGACTGGGCGTCGGTTGCCGGTGGCTTCATCCCGCGCCCGTCTTCGCTCGACGAACCCCGGGCGCTGATGCTGGCGGTCGGCATCCTGGGTGCGACCGTGATGCCGCACAACCTCTACCTGCATTCATCGATCGTGCAGACGCGGCGGTTCTCGGACGGCGAGGCCCAGATCCGGCAGGCGATCGGTCTTTCCACGCTGGACACGGTCGTGTCGTTGAGCCTGGCGCTGCTCGTCAACGCGGCAATCCTCGTGCTGGCCGCCACGGCCTTCCACGATGCCGGGCACCGGGAAGTGACCGAGATCCAGCAGGCCTACCACCTGCTGGACCCGCTGGTGGGCGGCGGCGCGGCTTCGCTGCTGTTCGGCGTCGCCTTGCTGGCCTCCGGCCAGAGTTCCACGTTCACCGGCACGATCGCGGGCCAGGTCATCATGGAGGGTTTTCTGCGGTTGAAGATCCCCTGCTGGCAACGACGCCTGGCCACCCGGGCGCTGGCGTTGATCCCCGCGGCCGTCGGCATCGCCTGGCTCGGCGAGGGCGGTGTCGGGCCGATGCTGGTGGGAAGCCAGGTGGTGCTGAGCCTGCAGCTGCCGTTCGCGATCTGGCCCTTGCTGCGGCTCAATGGCGATGCGCGAACGATGGGGAGGCTGGTAGCGCCGATGGCGATGCGGTGGGGCGGCTGGCTTGTGCTGGCGGTGATCTGCGTCGCCAACGCGGCCTTGCTGCGCGAGCTGCTGAGCTGATCGCTGGCGAAGCGCACATATGCGCCGATGCTTGAGCGCTGGGCTCTCTGTGCTCTTGCATCGAAGCGCCGCTAGATCGATGCGGCTATGTGGCCCGAGGTGACTCCAACGTCCAGTACCGCCGAGAGCACGGCCTCTCAGGAGGTCACGAAGGCCAAGCTCGAACTGTTGAAGCCTGACGTGCGGGTCATCAAGCGCTAAGGAAAGCGGCTTCACCGGCGCCGACGAACTTTCCGCGGGGGCGCAGCAGCGCCCCCGACAGGCGCTGCTCCTGCACGTGCGCCACCCACCCGGCCACCCGGGCCACGGCAAAGAGCGACTCGGGCACGCACCTGGGCAGGCCGAGTGCGCGGCAGAGCAGCACGGCGCTGAACTCGTGCCGTGGCAGTAAGCCGAACTGGCTCCTCATCTGCTCGGCAAAGGCAAGCGCTGCCGTCAGCGTCGGCGGCTTCTCCTCGCGTCGCCCGGCAATCTCGAGCAATTGCGCGGCCCGCGGATCGCCTTGCGGATACATCGGGTGCACGAAGCCGGGAACGACGAGGCCGCGTTTCTGGAGCTTCCTGGCGCGTGCCAGCAAGACTCCCTTGGAGCTGGCACCGTCGAGGAAGTCGTGCACGCGGGTGTAGAGGCGGCCGATCTCCAGGCCGGAACTTGCGCACAGGGCAGAAGCGATGCAAGCATGGACCGTGGCGCCGCTCGATGCCGCGACGCGGGCCGCGAAGGTGCCTGGTGAGAGCTCGTGGTCGGCAAGCAGCACCAGCATCGAGGAGATTGCTTCTTGGTTCTCCTCAGTCGGCTCGATGGCAAGTGCCCGCAACAGGCCCTGGAGGACCGTCTGGCCGCCCTGCATGGGCACGTATCGACCCATGGACGAGGATAGCCCGCAGCAGCCGACCAGTGCGTGGATGATCTCCTTCGCGGCATCGAGCGTGCGGCCCTTGTGGATCCGTTCTGAGACCGATCCGCGCCTGACCCCTAGGTGCAAGGTCACCAGCGCGAATATCTCGATCACCTGGTCGCCGGTCTGCAGCGCGACCAGGGAGTCCATCAGCCTGCTGAGCGACGGCGCAGGCCGCTGCACTGGCCACTTCGGCGGGTGCTCGGGCCACAGGCCCGTCCAGAGCAGCTCCGCCACCGATTCGAACGGCGCATGCATGCGCGCCAGGTCATGGGCGAACCGGCCGCGGTACCGCGGGCCGGCGGCAGTGATCTCGGTCACTGCCGTGGAGGTGATCGGCTCGCCGAGGTTCATCGCCGAAGCTGCGACCGCGCCGTGTCCCGACCGCGCGCGCGAGCGGGCGCTCATCCGCTCGATGTCATCCCTCAGGTACAGCCGCGCCTTGCGCCCGGGCTGGGTGAAGCTGCGGATCAAGCCCCGGCTGACGTAGGAATAGAGCGTCTGCTGCCGAACCTGGAGCATCGCCATTGCCTCCTTCGCCTCGACGTAGTCCCTGCGGGCTGTGCCTGTGGCGGCCTTCGGCGGATTCATGATGCGTGCGTCGACGACGGGGGCAGGTCTTGACCTTAGTCCAGGTCCCCATCCAGTCCGTTCAGCAGGGTGTCGCTGATCAGGTTGTCGAGCATGACCAGCAGGCAGCGCCGGGTCGTCGCGACGTCCGTTGCGTTGAGGCCTTTCACGGCCAAGGCATTGACCTCCTCAGCCAAGGGCACCAGCTTCTTGCTCAGCGCCTTTCCAGCCGGTGTCAGGAAGACGAAGAAACTTTTGCGGTTGCCTTCCGCCCGCTCGCGAGTGATGTACCCCTGCGCCTCCATGGACCTCAGGGCGATCACGGTGGTCGGTTCCATCACCCCGGCCTCATTGCTCAGCTCCCGCTGGGTCATGCCGTCCCTCTCCCACAGGATGCGCAGGAAGGTCCAATGGCCCAGCGTGACGTTGTGGCGGGCCAGCCTGACCTGCAGCGAGCGCAGGAAGCTTCGCGTCGTGTCCTTGGTGAGGTGCGCCAGCCGGTCATTCGGGACGGCTTCGTGCCAATGCTTGAGCAGGCGGCCGGTAATCTCTGCCTCGCGGGCCGCAGTGAGTTTCGACATGCAAAGATTCTCCCAGAAGTGATGTTCAGACGGCCCCAGAACCGATCAGGCCAGGACTCGCATCGACAGGTCGACAGCCCTGACGTCCTTGGTCAGCTTGCCGATCGAGATTCGGTCCACGCCGGTCGCCGCGAACTCGCGGACCCGTTGCAGATCGACGCCGCCCGAGACTTCCAGCAGTGCGCGGCCAGCGTTCAGATTCACCGCACGCTTCATGTCCGCGATGTCGAAATCGTCGATCAGCACACTTCTCGCGCCAGCCTCCAGCGCCTGCTGCAGTTCGTCGAGGTTCTCCACTTCGATCTGGATGCCGACATTGGAGCCCAGCGCCCGGGCGGCGGTCAGCGCAGCGGCGATGCTCCCGGTTGCCGCGATGTGGTTCTCCTTGATCAGGATGCCGTCCCAGAGAGCCATCCGGTGGTTCTGCCCGCCGCCGACCCGGACCGCGTACTTCTGCGCCTGCCTGAGCCCCGGCAGGGACTTGCGGGTGTCCAGGATCACGCAGCCCCGCGGATTGGGCGAGACACCTTCGATTGCATCCACATAGCTGCGGGTCGCGGTTGCCACGGCCGACAGCGTCTGCAGGAAGTTCAGGCACGGGCGTTCGGCGCTGAGCAAGGCGCGACCCCGGGCTTCGATGCGGCAGAGCTCGGCACCGCTGGCGACGACTCCTCCCTCGACTGCGCCCCAGTCGATGGTGGCCGACGGATCGAGTGCCCGCAGGCAAGCCTCGAACCAGGGGCGCCCACAAAGGAGCGCCACTTCCTTGGCGACGACGTGCGCGGTGACACGCCGATCCGCGGGAATAAGCAGTGAGGTCCAGTCGCCGGTGCCGATGTCCTCCATCAAGGCGTCGCGGACATTGCGCTCAATCGCGCGCTCAAGCGTTTCGTTGCTGTCGAAGTCCATCGGGTTCAGGAAATGGAAGGGTATGGTGGGATCTCGACGTCGCCGCCGGTCTTCGCCGAGTCCAGCAGCGCCAGGCAGACCTGCAGGGTCGAGCGGGCCCAACTGCCATCGTGCAGGGGAGCGGCGCCGTCGACGATCGCGGCATACAGCTCGTCGATGACCTCGAACCTCGGCACCGGTGGTCGGGAAAGCGTCATGAGATCCCGACGCTCGTCCGCGTAGACCCAGACGCCATCCGGCACGGGGCGGAGGTCGGCGCGCTCACAGGAGATGATCACCGGCCCGAAGTGTTGGTGATGGTTTGGGGCGGTGTTATCTGAGGGCTTGTAGCTCGGCCCTCCATAGGTGCTTGCAGCTTTCAGCAAGGACTCCTGTCCGGCGTCCTGGACCTGGCGCAACCGGCGCCGGGCTGCGCCATAGTCCTGCGGCTGTTTCTCGGCGCCCATTTCTCCGATCCATCCGCACCACTCGTCCGAGTCGAAGTGGCCGTAGCCGCTGTAGGTCAAGGTGGCGAAAGAGCCATCCTGAAACCAGAACATCGCGGCATAGGCGCCCTCGGTCGGGCGTGACGGGTCCCATGCGCCGGTGGCGGCGCGCACGCGGGTCACCGGGCTGTCCGCCAACAGGCGGACGACGTCGACCTGATGCGCCGCCTGGCTGAACACCACGCCGCCGCCTTCGCTGGTATTCAGTTCCTCTGGCCTGCGCGGGCGATACAGGAAGTCGGTGTAGTTCAGCGCCTGGATCATGCGCACGCGGCCGAACTGGCCGGAGCGGATCAACTGCCGGGCCTGCAGGTAGGGCGAGTCGAAGCTGTGGCAGTGGCCGACGATGAGGTGCACGCCCGCCGCCCGGCAGTCCGAGATCATCGCGTCGCATTGCGACATGGAAAGTGCCATCGGCTTTTCGAGCAGCACATGCTTGCCGTGGCGTGCCGCGATGCGCGTCTGCTCCGCATGGAACTGGTGCGGGCTGGCGATGTAGATGGCGTCGACGTCCGGCTCGCGGGCCAGGGCCTCGATGTCGGCGTGCACGGGGGCTCCGAAGTCCTGGGCAAATCGTTCGCGGGCGCTGTCCCTGGGGTCGCAGGCGGCCACGAGCTGAACGCGGGCGTCCTGCTCGAACGTCGGCAGCATCAGCGTGAAGGCGCGGCCCAGTCCCGCGACGCCCAGCCGGATCCGGGGATGGCCGGTCATAGGTCGAGCACCAGCGATGAGGACCTGGCACGCGAGACGCAGATCATGATCTGCGACTGCATCTCCTCAGGCATCAGCACCATGTCGCGGTGGTCGGCCTCGCCTTCCAGCAGCGCCGTTCGGCAGGTGCCGCAGGTGCCGCTCTCGCAGGAGGAGGCCACCGCGCAGCCGTGTTCCTTCAGCGCCGCCAGGATGGTCTTGCCCACGGGCACGTCGAGCTCGAGGCCAGAACGCGCGAGCTTGACCGTGAAGGGCTTGTCGTCCGTGCGCGCCTCGCCGCCCTCCTTGAAGCTTTCGAAGTGCACATTGGCCGGGGACCAGTGGCCCGTCATGTCCCGCACCGCTTCCATGAGCGGCCGCGGGCCGCAGCAGTAGACGTGGGCGCCGTTGGGCTTATCGAGGACCGGCCACAGGTCGAAGGTCCGCTCCGGATCGCCGTGGTCATGATGAACCTTGACGTGCCGTTGCCATTCGGGCGCCTGCAGCACGTCGAGATAGGCCGTCGTCTCGGGCGAACGGCTCAGGTAGTACAGCTTCCACGGCGCCGGGGGCAGTTCCCCGAAGGACCGGATCATCGACAGGATCGGCGTGATGCCGATGCCACCGGCAATGAAGATGTAGGACCTGGCCTTGCCCTCCATCGGGAACGCGTTCTCGGGCACCGAGGTCGGCAACACCTCGCCCTGGCGGGCGTCGCGGTGCATGCTGTTCGAGCCACCTCGCCCGTCCTGCTCCAGCTTGACGGTGATGACGTAGCGGTGCCGCTCCGCAGGGTCGTTGCAGAGCGAATACTTGCGGATCAAGCCGCTCGGCGTCTGCACCTTGACGTGCGAGCCCGGCGTGAACGGCGGCAGTTCGCTGCCGTCCGGCTGGACCAGCTCGAAGGCCCGTATGCCCTGTGCCACGTCGCGGATGCCGGCGATCACCAGGGGCATCTGGGTGTCGTCGTGTGTCTGAATGACCATGCTGGGTCCGGTGCGTCAGATGCTGTAGGTGGCGTAGGTGGCGGGATGGAAGAGCTCTTCCACCGGCACGAGGCGGCTCGACAGGCCCTGCGCATGGTGGTGCCGCACGAAGGTCTCCAGGGTCCTGCGTGCGGGCTCGACGCCGTAGGACCAGTAGTCCTCGCCCAAGGTCTCGCGCGCCGCCTTCAACTGCTCCTCGACGAAGGGCAGGGTGACCTTGGTGGCCGAGGTGTCGGACAACAGGTCCAGTGCCGCCGTCTTCGCCTGCGTGAATGCCTTCAGCAGCGCGGCCGGCAGCCAGGGGTGCTCCTGCGCGAGCTCCTTGCGGATCGCGGCGACGTGCATGATGGGGAAGACGCCCGTGCGGCGGTAATAGTCCTTGGCGGCGGCGGTCGGGTCGTCGAACAGCCAGCCGATGTTCGGATTCGCCAGCGCCGCGGGGCTGGGCGGGCGAGGTGCCATGAAGCCATCGATGTCGCCGCGGTCCAGCAGCTCGGAGATCGTGCAGCCATCGGCCGCCGGCTCGATACGGACGTCGCCGGGCAGCTCCAGCTTCACCTTCTCCGGGCGGCCGAGCGAGCTGATACCGCCGCGCACCCAGGTCACATCTGAGGGGTGGACGCCGAAGTCGTCCTGCAGGATCGAGCGGGCCCAGACATTGGCCGTCAGCTGGTACTCGGGCAGGCCGATGCGCTTGCCCCGGAGGTCCTCCGGCCTGCGGATGCGGTCCTTGCGCACGTAGATCGACGTGTGGCGGAACGCCCGCGAAAGGAATACCGGGATGGCGATGTACGGGCATTCGCCGCGCGAATGCTTGACGAGATAGCTCGAGAAGGAGAGCTCGGTGATGTCGAAGTCAACGCTGCGCATGGCGCGGAAGAACATCTCCTCGGGATTGAGGAGCATGAACACCGGGTCGACCCCGTCGATCTGGACCCTGCCGTCGACCAGCGCCTGCGTGCGGTCGTAGTTGCCCATGGCAATCGAAAGCTTCAGCTTGCTCATCGTTCAGGCCTTCACGGAATAGGAGGGTTCCAGCTCGGGCTGGTCCTGGTTGGCCCACACATGGCGGACTTCGTACTGGCGCCAGTCGACGGCCTTGGGCACGATGGCCTGGAAGGAGCACACGGTGCTCGGGATGGCCTGGTCGCCGGTGCCGATGGCGGGTTCGCCGCGCTCGAAGGCCTGCACCGCCTCCAGCATCTGGCGGCGGAACTCGACGATGGCCAGATCGCTGGCGCCGAGCCGGTCGTGGGAGCGGTCCGCGATCGGTCCCATGGTCAGCCACATCGCCACGTCCTGGTTGGGGAAGCCTGTGATGCCGGTGAAGTTGCCGGCCTTCATGGCTTGGCGGTCCTGCCAGAACCGGTTGTCCATCGTGCGCAGCGGGCGATAGCGCTCGTCGAGGTCGATGCCGACCGTCTGGCGCAGGAACTTGCGCCAGGTCTCCGTCTCGGGCGTGTGCGCCGGGTGGCCCCAGGCGATGAAATAGAACGCCGTGGTCGTGTCGTCCATCGGCACGTTGACGTTGGCCACGTTGTACAGGTTGTTCGGCGGGATCAGCGCCGTCGCGGGCGCGACGAACACGGTCGAGCGCACATAGTCATGCGTGGCCGCGTTCTGGATCGGCCGGCGCAGCGCCGCGTAGCGGAAGCCATAGCCGGTGCGCTGCACCTGCATGCGGGGCGCCTTGTCCGTCGAGGGGCGGAGCCAGGCCTTGTCCGTCGCCTTGGCGCTGTTCACCCGGGCCGGAACCATGTCGGACGAATGGAGGCTGGAGCTGTGCGCTGAATCGATCGCGCCTTCCAGGATCTGGGCCCAGTTGCAGGGCAGCACCGCCTTGGCGATGCTCACCTGGACGTCTGCGGTCGGCGCCCAGGCGGGGGGCGTGAACTCGGGTATCTGGTCCTGCGGCCCGAACCAGGCCCAGACCATGCCGCCCCATTCCTGCGCCGGGTAGGCCTTGTGCTTCACCTTGTCGACCATGCCGCTGGCCGCGGGCTCGGAGGCCATCTCCAGCACATTGCCGTCGGCGTCCATCTTCCAGCCGTGGTACAGGCAGCGCAGTCCGCCTTCCTCGTTGCGCCCGTAGACGAGCGAGACGCCGCGGTGCGGACAGGCCTCGTCGAGCACGCCCACGCGGCCGTCTGTGTCGCGGAACACGACCAGGTTCTCGCCGAACACCTGCGCATGCACCGGCGCACCATCGGGCTCGCTCACTTCCTCGATCAGGCAGACCGGCGTCCAGTGGCGGCGCATCAGCTGGCCCATCGGGGCATCGCCCTCGATGCGGCACAGCAACTCGTTCTCTTCTTTCAGCATGGGATTCTCCAGTCGTAGAAATCAGTGGTCATCTCACCGACGCCGGGGCTTGCCCGGGCAGCCTGCGGCGGAGGACGACCGGCTTGCCGCCCAGGCGGCGCTTGCTCAGCCAGTGGGACAGCGGTGCGTCCAGGTAGTCGGCGTGCGCGGGGAACCACTCGGCGAGCGCCTGCGCCAGCCGGGTTGCCGCGGCTGTGTCCCCTTGATCGACTTTCTGGCAGATCCCATCGAGGGAGCGAAGGACGGCAAGGTGTTCGGCGGCATGGCATTCCCGCCCGGGGAAATCGGTCTCGGTCATCCAGCGTTCCTCCTCCTCGAAGTGCCGGCGGCAATGGACGCGCAGGGCCTCGAGCTCGTCTCGGACCTGTTCGCGAGGCGCGTGCGCAAGTCGGGCGAGCTGGCTCACGAACTCATGGTGGATCTCGTCCATCGGCCCGTGGCCGAGGAGAAATCCGTCGTGCCAGGCCATGGACTTCGGGGGGTGATCGATCATGAAAAATTGATTAAATACTTAGTTGACTAAGCATTGAATTTGAAAATGCGGGCACCAGACGCGGATGGGCCAGCAGTTGACTCAGGCCTTGCCGATGCAGGCCCGCAGGCGCTCGGCCCGACGGTCCTTGTCATGGGCAACCTGCGTGACGGCCCCGACCCCGAGATAACGCTCGGCGATCTCGGGCGAGGCCAGAAGGTCCGAGGCCTTGCCGAACAGTGCAATGCGACCGTTTTCGATCACGTAGCCGCGGTCCGCGATGGCCAGCGCCGCACGGGCGTTCTGCTCCGACAACAGGATCGAGATCCCGTTGTTCCGCAGTTCGCTCACCAGCTTGAAGACTTCCTCGACCATCAGTGGCGATAGACCGAGAGAAGGCTCGTCCAGCATCAGCAACCGCGGCTTCGACATCAGGCCCCGCGCAATGGCCAGGATCTGCTGCTGCCCCCCGGAAAAGTTCCCGACGACCTCGTTCATCCGCGCCTTCAGGAAAGGATACTGCCGGGCGAACTCATCGATGCGGTCGCGCCGCTCGGCCTCGCTCTCGCCGCGGCGCACATAGGCGCCCACGCGCAGGTTCTCGGCCACGGTCATTCCCGCGAAGACCTGCCGGCCTTCCGGTACATGGGCGATCCCGCGCGCGAGCCGGGCGGCGCTGGACAGCTGCGTCACGCCTTCTCCGGCGAAACGCAGCTCGCCCGCCATTGGTTTCACCAGTCCGGAGATCGTCTTCACGAGGGTGGATTTGCCGGCGCCGTTGGCACCGACCAGGGTGACGATCTCGCCGGCCTCGATCGTGAAGTCGATGTTCTTGAGGACGGGCGACGCGGAGTAGCCGGCGGTGATTCCACTGCATTCGAGCAACATCTTGGGATCTTCGTTCAGCCCAGGTAGGCCTTGATCACACGTTCGTTCTGCTGGATCTGCGTCGGCGTTCCTGTGGCGATGACCGAGCCCGATTCGAGGACGACGATGCGATCCGCTACGCCCATGACCAGGCTCATGTTGTGCTCGACGATCAGCACCGTGATGCCGCTCGCACGGATCA
>Ga0247779_1001097_pt1 | contig 13740 bp, 15 predicted proteins | sample UWRJL221509R5_FD_179925 | JGI IMG/M metagenome (GOLD analysis project Ga0247779, IMG submission 179925) | Plant litter microbial communities from Arlington Agricultural Research Station in Wisconsin, United States - UWRJ-L221-509R-5 | ecosystem: Environmental > Terrestrial > Plant litter >...
CCACATTCTTCGCAGAGCATGATGAGACCAAGAAGAAAGCAGAGACCAAGGTATGCAATTCCAGAGTACGAGAGCCTCATCAGATTGTTGCCAGAGTTGATAGCAGAGAATAAGTCAGTCGCATAGTCGTGGTGACCGAACAAGAAGCAAATATCGGCAAAGTCGCGCGCATCGCCCAAAATGGCTAATCCCATAATAGTAACTTTGTGACTTCTCAATCACTCCGAGACGGAATGAGTCGGGTCGGACCTGCTTCTTCTGTTCCGTCTGCCATCCCGATGCCTTCTGATAATCTAACTCAAGCTCGTGCAGGGTCGTGGGGATCAGCTTCCTCTGAGGGTTCGGAAGGTCCTAACAACGACAGCAACAACGACGACAACGACGAAGAGCCCACCTCTGTTGTCTCGAGGAAAAGGAAGAAGGCGCTGTTCGATGCCTGCAAGCTCAAAGGGAAACGTCGAAAGAGCGCGTAAGTGATTAACCTTATTAACTCCTCTTGTTTGCGGACAAATTGGGCAAAGAAAATGGGCCCCACCAGATTCTTTCATACGCAAACTTTGGCTTTATTTGTTTGGGGGAAGTGTTCGGCCGGACCCTTCATACCACAGAATTGTTCGCTACGCTCACAATCATACTTTGTGTATATTACAGAAAAAAGCAACTTTCTGTGCTTTGATGCAAGGTTTTTACAATTTTTGGGTTTACACGGGCTACTGTGCAACTTATAACCATCAGATGCAACTTGCTCAGTCCTGGTCCTTTCAGGATTTAATTCAGGAGACAACGAGATACTATCATATTATGTATAAACATCTTTTCAGAAATAACAGGAGACTTATAACATTTTCTCTTTCTTATGACTCTCAAAATCAACTCAAATTGTACGGACAGCAAACTTGCATGGCCCATGCTCGGCACTCGTCGGCTGGATAATCCCGGATCGGATGTACAATGCGCTCCTCCTGCTAAGTAGGATGGTGAAGCGTATTATACTTAATCAATCTGTGCAGGCCAGGAATCAGGATACATCAATGAAACTTCTCATAGTGCAGTAATCACAAAGATGCCGTTCATGACACAATAGGACACGAGAACCAGAACTCAAGTCCAGGTACATATTCTCTCCTTCTTTCCAACAATTCTAGTATTGATTTGTATGTGTGAGGAAGTTGGGACAATTTTGGTTCCCACATCTCACTTACATGTTGTACAATAAGTTATATCTATCACCAAACTGTGACATTATTCATTATTATTTAATCAAAACCGGGACTCGTATTTGCCGCGTGTGCGACGGCCTCAACTCAAGTTGAACCTACCAATTTAGGCTATTGAGCTTTGAACTTGTCGATACAGATGATCGATATTCCTTGGTCTGAGTCCTGTCGAAGAAAAGTTACAAGTTTGCAAACCTTTTGCACCGAACGAAAAAGGACGCGCAACTAGATATTACATCTGACGCATAAGGACGGCCTCCCACCTCTTTACTATTTGGCGCCTATTCAACTTCACCAGCCTGCACGCTTCGTCTGCCAACGCACGGGCAATGCGGGATTCTCTCACGAAACAGATATCTTACTACTTGGCAGGTGGCACTAGAACATCAATGGTACATACGTGCTGACGAGAGCGGATGATTTTTTTGCGATTGGCATATCTAGTAGGACACCTTATGCTTTGATTCCTATGCCGAGATGGGACGTGTCTATGGCCGTATAACAGATATAAAATGCGCAGGTTGTGGCTCCAAGTCTCACATCTTCAAACTCCAAAATGTCAAGCAACAAGCTACCAGAAATCAAAGGCGACATCCTCACCCCCGAGAGCACTGGCTATAACGCAGCCATAGCAAGGTGGGCTGCAAACGCCGAACGCAAGGCCAAGATTGTTGCTTTCGTCAAGGACAAACAAGATGTCGTCGAGTGTCTCAAATTCGCGAAGGACAGTGCTCTACCTATCGCAGTACGATGCGGGGGACATAGCGTTGGCGGGGCATCTTCAGTCGAAGGTGGTCTTGTCATCGATCTTTCTCGTTACTTGACCAGCGTCACCATCGACGCCGACAAAAAACTCGGATATGTTGGAGGAGGCTGTGTATGGGCAGATGTCGACAAAGCTGCCATCAAGTACGGATTGGCCACTGTTGGTGGTACTGTCAATCATGTATGTGCGCTATTCATTTGACCCCGCGCCTTCCATCTGAAATACGTTTAGACTGGTGTCGGAGGCTTGGTACTTGGTGGAGGGTACGGCTGGTTGAGTGGTCGACATGGACTGGCTATTGATAACCTTGTTCAGGTATGTGGTTCTGAAACACGCATAGCATGTGCTTTCTTATGACGCTTTCTATTTAGGCCACTCTTGTTACAGCAGACGGGTCGATTCTTACCGCTAACAAAGAAGATAACGCCGACTTATTCTTTGCTATTCGAGGCGGGGGAGGCAACTTTGGTGTCGTCACCGAATTTGTTTTCCAATTACATCCTCAACGAGCAACTGTGTATGCCGGACCTGTTATATTCCCATCATCAAAGATCGAACAAATTGTCGAAGCCACGCAGACGTGGTTGCAGAACATAAAAGAAAATGAGGGCATGTTCCAAGTGAGCACTGTCAGTCCTGACGGCAAGGTGTGCTCGTAATCCATTCACAAATACCGCTTTTAACCTTAAAATTTTCAGCCCATATTTGGTCTGGTACTTTTCTACAATGGCTCAGAGGCAGAAGGAAGGCAGAATTTCAAATGGGTATTCGATTTAGGTCAGTTCTGCACCGTTTAACAATATTTTGTATACTGACAATAATCTTCAGGACCTGTTGTCGACATGTCGAGAGAAATACCGTATGAACAACTTAACGGTCTTCAAAATAGCGGCACAGAACATGGCAAAGGAGTGTACCAGAAAGGATCTGGGATCAAGTTCCCTATCCCAAGCTTAGTCGCCAAAGCCCACGAGAAATTCTCTGAAGTTGTCCAGTCCGGAAAGTATGCTGGTCAAGTCATCTACGAATATATATCATTGAAGAAGATTAATTCGGCGCCGACCGACGCTATGGCATTTCCCCGTGGGCTTGACGCGAATGTCTTGATCAATCTTACCTGGGATAACTCTATCCACGATCTCTCTGAAGACGGCAGGAAACATGCAGGAGAAATTGCTGCCATAGTCCGTGGAAGTGGATCCGGGGATCATGTCCCTGGTTACAGCAATTATGGTGAGCTTGGTTTTTTCTCGTTGTCAGTGTCGAAAATCTTACTCGCAAAACCAGATGATTCTGCTACTTCAGTTGGAAAAGATGACAAGGCCAAGCTTGCCTTTGGCAGAAATTACCCGAAGCTCCAGAGTATCAAGAAGAAGTTTGATCCAGACAACATCTTCAACAGGTGGTTCCCCATCGTCCCAGCGTAATTATCTTTCTCGATCATTGCGCATACTTATCCCCACTCTCCGAATATCTATATCCGAAAAAAATGTAACATGTACTATTATCATGATTTATTAGTTTCATATAACTGCAAACTTGATTCCGAATTAACTATAGTTGTCGATAGGATACGTCTTCTGCGTGATCATGGGTCTCTTCGTACTCCGTGAATTAAGATCACTTGAGGGATTCAACACGACTTTGAACTTGTCCGTTCAACTTCCCGCCATATGTCCAAGGAACTGTAGATCGCGAATGTACCCTTACAGTGAGTGAATTCTACAAAGCAACTTTGGTTTCGAGTCTAGACTTCGGAAGGGGTTGTCAGCACACAAAGTGTTACATCCCGGCCTAATAAATACTGTTATAACAAGTGATAAATTTAAAACATAGAGGACCGACTTCAATTATCTAACCGAGGCCCGTCACGTTGACCAGGCGTGGGTTATTATTATCGGATTTTCATTTGGAACGTGTACTCCGCACATTTTCTTCCTGACCCCATCATTGTACTCTACTTTTTTTGTCTATATTCTTTCTTTTTTATTCCTTTCTTTTTTGTAACAATGAGTGAAACGACATCGTCGCCGTCTGTTCATGTGCATTCAATGTCACCGTCTTCTTCTTTTTCTTCTGCGGATTCCGCGCCTCACTCCGAACCTACATCAGACGAACAGCCAGATCTAGGAGCTTTTGCAACTGTCCTGCGTGAATGGACACATCTGCAGCCTCCTCCAAGGATTCCTGTACAAATACATTCGGCTACAAGCTCAACTACGTCAACGTATCAACCAGAGCAGAGTACAATGGGCAGCGACAGATTCGACCGAAGTCAACGCAGCAGACGCAGTCGCCTTAGTGAACGAACTGGTGCGAGTGATGTTTCGTCGTTTACGCGCCCACCAAGTAGCAGTGTACAACCTGAAGGGTCGACAGTATGGAACCAAGCGCCAATTGCGTCATACTTGTATAGTCAAACACCAAGCAATGACCCTGAGGAAGAGGACGCATCTCGAGATGAAGCCATTACTCCCTCCTCACCACACTCGGCTTTGACTGTTGAAATTGCATCTGAAGTCGAGTTTCCTTCGTTTGATGGCAGCAGTGAACACTTGGCAGACACAGCAATAGAGCTACCTGTACCTGTCGGCAGCGACGGCCAACGGTTGGACTCGAGAGAGACTGCTCGTCCTGAAGAAGATCTTGTAGCTGATGACGCAGGGGAAACTTCGTCGTTGACATCGAGGGAACATGCCCAACCTCGCTTAGACGCATCGAGTCTGGCTGAATCGCAAAGTATGCATCTGCAATCGCAGGTCGGAGCGCCCACGAATGCCTCGTCTGATTCATTATTCATACCTCCTTTACCTTCCACGATTGCTACAGCGATACCCACCGCTTCATCTTTATCCTTGCACAGTAACAACCACAATGCAGCTAATTCATCTTCTACATCTACCACAACTTTAATAACTGCCTTGCTCAATAGAAGTAGACCCATAGTCCCTCGCTCAACTTCCGATTCATCCTACGCGACCAATGATTCAGCGTCGTCATCTGATCTCTCGCTATTATCGTATCAAATACCCGAGACCCCTCCTGAATCTGACCAAGAACGAGGACCAGCATATCTTTCTACAACCACGACGACGATCAGTACAGTGTCGAGTCTCGGTTCATTGGTAACCCAGCAATCGCTGCACACCTCGGCTTATGTCTCATCGGGACATTCAAACTCCTTCGCTGCTGCCCGACAGGCGCCGGAGAACACTCAACAAAGGGCGTTGCCATCGTCAAATATGTCTCAAAACTTGACAATGTCATCAACTGCATCGCCACTGCCTAACCCATACTCGCCTTCTTCCGGTGCTCCAACTCACGAAATGCAAACCGAAGGTCCTAATAACCGTGCAGTGCGACCCACACTGGATCCAGGATGGCAGTCTTCACAAATGAGAGAAGTAGTTAATGATTTCACGCCTGAACGGACTCCTCATGAGACATTTCTAACCGAACCACGAAGTCAAAGGATGGATTTCGTTCTTGTTGACGACGATGATGCAGATAGCATAGAAGCTCAGAAGCCATCTATGCCACAGCCACAAAATCATGAGCCCAGACGGGTGGGGGATTTTGCGATGCAGACCGTCGAAGTCAAGCTGGTGGCTGACTATAGTTCGAATAATGGTAAGTCGCCATTGTGAAAATTTTCATTTTTTCCATGTTGACCGTTTTGAAAATAGCCTGGGCAGGACCTTCTTCTCAGCATTCACTATCAACAGAGCGAAAACCATATACAAGCGAGCTAGTCGAGAAAGGACAGGAAGAAGAGGATGTAAATTCGTATCGGTATCCGAATGCTTACACGCCCAAGTTGTATGCACAGGCTGTGACACCAAAGGGCATTCCACCTACGACAGAGTCAAACATGAAAGCTATGACTCAGTCCGACTTGCCTTTTCGGCTACCTCTGAGTGGTGTAAATAATCATTTACGGCAAGAATATGCCAATGAACAGCCATCCCGTTTAATATCATTGGCAGACTCACAGTTACATTCTCAGCACGACACCCGCTCTCGGTCAAATATTATTACACAATCGTCCGCCCTGACGACTGCGGATGCTCATGCGCGACAGTCATCTCTTTACCCCAACACACAAAGTACCAGTTCTCGACCTCAGGTATCTACTCAGTTAGCAAGCATCTATACCGATCCACCTGTAATGCCTTCACATCACACTTACCCGCATTCTTTACTGGGCTTGCATGCCCTTCCGGCCTCACTTGTTTCGCCAGATGCTGAAGATGTTCCGGGATTCGATTTCAATAGGGAGCTTGGATTGCCAATAAACATGAACGAGACTGTGGATCACAGGGACCAGCTTCTTGTCGAGAATGATTCTACGAGCGAGGTTATGGATTCTGAAAATCCAGTCAATCCAGATATTCCTTCGTTGGGTTATCTTGACGAGGCTCTTCGATTCATTGCCGCGGAGCGAGCTCGGTGGACTGCGTCACGAGAAGGGCCTGCACAAACTGTAGTCGGTACTTCGAGCCACGAACCATATCTCATAGTAGGCGATTCAGGAGAAGAGGGCGAAGGAGGTGAAGGAGAAGCGGAATGGAAGAGACTCGGTATGTTGATCTTTTGAGCTTTGTGCCCCCTCAATTATTCTACCTTCTTTTGTCTTTCTTTCTTTCTTTCAAGAGTTGCCTGTTGTTTGTGAAAGTAGTTGATCGACCAATAGTTAAACGTATCTTCTTTAGACAACGAGCAAGATCAACAAGACCAGGAACAAGAACACCCCAAACGAAGACGTCGTCGGAAGAGACCTCCCAGAACGCATACCACAACTTTAGCACCTCCAGGCAATGAACTCGACCAATTTTCGAGTTCCGTCGGTGAAACTATCAATTCATCATCAATAGGTCCCTCTCCGAAGAAAAAGAGACGCTCGAAATCGGTTCCTGCCTCAGCCGCCTCAGCCGAGGGAAAGCTCAAGGCGAAACTTCCCGAGAAAACATTTCTTGTACCTCCACCTGCCACACCCGCTGTCACTATTCTTCGTCGTCCGATGGATGCCCAAGCGAAAGGTCAAGCATCCGTTTCAGAGGATGCGGGATTTGATTCGGAAAATGACGGAGGAAAGACGCCCACCAACGGCGTGGCACAGCTTCCAGACAAAATGGTGATTCAGAGCTCAGATGACTCCCCTATTAATCTTATGGGCAAAAAAGGAAAGCGTGTTGGTAGGAAAGAGAGGGAAAGAGAGAAGCTAAAAAAGGATATTGAGAGGGAGAAAATGAAAGCAAACGACCCGGAGAAACGGCGCGTGACAGACGATAACATCGGATTTGGTTTTGAGCATGACGAGGAAGGTGACGACGACGATGGATTTGAGCCGGAGGAAATTGAAGATGAAGACGACCAGGGCGAGAATGACAGCATTTCAAACATGTCCTTACTACAGCCACCCCGGCGGAAGGTTTTGTCTAGGCACAAAAGACCTGCAGACACAGCCTACATCCATAGCGTCATTGGTATTGGAGAAATGGGGGCATATAAAAGCATACCAGCCTCACCCAAGAGGCTCCAGTTCGAAGGAGAAGAACCTGAGGCTGCGGACACGTTAGAACAATCCACTGTTGGAAATGGCACTTTAAATGTTGAGAAACTAGGTGAGGACAACATGTTCGCTCCGCAACCTACTGGGCTTGGAGTCGGAGAGAAAAAGAAGCGCGCCAGAAGCAAAAGCAAACGTGTTAAAAGTTTGCTTCATGCGAAATCTGATCCCCAATTACGACTGGATGCAAATGTTACTATAGGCGATGATGTAGCTGAACCTAGTTCTCTAAAGTCGAAGAAAGGAAAGAAAAAAGCTGCTCAACCAGACGAAGATGAGGATATCCTCGATATGGACAGAACACAATTCCAGAAACTCATTTCTGCGTCATCTGCTACCGGATCCCGTTTGGTTCTCTTGAATCAGAAGCAGAATGCCGAAGCTCCAGTTCAATTTGCTCCACCTAATAGCAAACGTGGTCGTATCATTGCGCTAGCGAGGAAACTTATCCAGTTGTTTCCAGAGCAGCAAGAAGAACTTGGAAAAGTTGTTACTCGGCTTGAAAGACAGGATGCAGGGAAGACATTAGCCAGTGATTTCAATGTTGGCAGCGGTTCGCTGCATAAACCTGCCCCCATTTCTATTCCTGGTGTAAAGAGGAAGAAGTCCAAGAAGGGGGGGCATACAAGGACTGCAAGCGAGGGTACAGGTGGAGAAGGAATGGATTTCGACGATGACTCGATAGACAACAGAGTTGGTGGTTTCTTACGAAGCATGTACAAGACAGCTGGCATGGTAGAGGAAGAAGAGGAAGAAGAAATTGATCCACGAGGACGCCCACCCAAGAAAGGCGACGTCTTAATTCACGTTTTTATCGATCAGTACGTTTAATCAGGCATACTTTCTGCAACCTGTTAACGGGCATCTGTTTCTAGTTCTAATATTCTTATTGGACTTTTGTCTCATCTCAAGCGACATCCACTGCACCGTAAACTTGCTAGCAACGTGAGCAGAAGTCGTCCCCTTCCAGCTGTGCTCACGAGAGCCACAACTTCAGTAGCCTCGAATGATACGTCGGATCCGACGTCGGCCTTTGCAGCGGTCAAATCTACCAGTATGCGACCTCTTCCCATTCCTTCTAAAAGTGACGCTGGATCTGGCAACACTGCTTCGCAGGCAGCAAGCCACCCCATCCCATTACCATCATTTGCGACAACGTCGCGGTCTTTGCCTGCACCGGGTGGTTTGTCATCTTATATGGCTGAAAGACACAATGGACGATCATCCGATAGCCAGGACAACAAAGAAGTCGATTCAGATGGGAACGATTATGCAGATGAAGGAGCTGATGTTGTTCGTTCTGATACATTTTTTGTTGGATCGTTGCAGCGTACAAAGGAGAAAAGGCTACTCAAACATTTGTGGCATGCCGCCTTAACGCTCATTTTGGAAAGAGGTAGACCCGTAACTCGTGAGCTTCATTTGCGCTTCTCGTGCAGCTTAGCGGAAGCGACTTGCTTATTGCGTCGAATGTAGGTCGAGTAGTCGTGACATCGAGCCCGTTGTATCAACCAATGGATGCCATAGAACGACTTGGTTATGAGTTGCGGGTATTTATCAGGGTCCCTGATTTTGGCATGTACTATTCCTCTGTTCGACTAGATTCTCTTTGTTTATTGTATTTTAGGAGACGGTATGGATCGGGAAAGGTTGAGAGAGAAACATGGCTTGGGAAAGTCAAACATTGGCTCCAGCAAAGCTGCACAACATACAAGCCCTATTGCTGCGTTGGCGGCCAACATTTCACCCAAGAAGGGCTCCGCCATTGGCCATGTACGTAAACCGTCTGGTGATATAAGCACGGAGAGTGGTAGCGGAGACGGATCAGGAAATGGCTCTGGTGGTGGCACTGGCAAAGTGACCAGCAATTCCAGTAGTACTCCTAATGCAAAGATCAAGTACCGCGAACAAGGCGTTGACGAGCTTCTGCAACTCAAATTGCACCAAGCTCTGGCAGCAACAGATTATGTGCCTGAAGGGTCTACAATTGTTCTCGCTACAGGTGACGGCAATGTAGGTCAATTCAATGAAGATGGGTTCTTGGGTGAGTTGTATATTCTGTCAGATTCTATAGATATTTCATTCTCTGACGACGGTTCCACCGTTAGGCCCAGTCAGGACTGCGCTTAGGCGAGGATGGAAAGTGGAACTGTATGCATGGGAAGACGGCCTGAGTAAGTATGTTTTTTCTAGGTCTTTTGATTGACATTAACAAGCGCCCAGGTCGTTCTTGGAGGCGCGAATTTGGCGCAGCTAGTGAGTGGGGCCGAAGGGGAATGTTCAGGGTCATTGGAATGGAGCAGTTCGCAAATTCGCTGCTGGAGGCTTCCGAATTATTGACATAGTTTGGATCTTCGGATTGGACAACGGGTTTAATGGAGCGTACGGGTATCAGGTTGGTAGCCTCCGGCATTATACCTGAAATACGCAAGTTCAACTTGACCGTCGAAGGATATATCTTGTGTGATAAACGATGTCAACCGTACTCATAATCAGGTTTAGAAATAAAGGCGATTCGGCCCCTGTCGTGACTCTGAGCAGTTTGAGATAAAAGTTCAGACAAAGTTGAAAGAATTTGAATGTGACACGCGTTAGGCTTTAGCTTCAAAAACAAACAAACATTGATCGCAGTGAGGAAGCTGGCATTCATTTTCAAACTTCAAGTTCATTGTCAATTGCAAGCTTAACCTCGACTCAGTGACTGTAGAGGACTCGGGACTCATCGGCAGGACCAAAGGAAATTCTTGATCCTATGAACTCAGTCGTAAAAGGCACGAAACGACGATTCAATTCAAAAACTGCTCATCGAAACTGCTCACTAGCATAGGGCACCATCTGTTACTCTTCTACAGTTTATTACTATACTGTGCTATGGAACTTGTGCACCAGACAAGTTGCACAACTCTACAAATTTATGCTAGCTGTTCAAGAAAACCCGACAAACCTCCACCCTTCCTGGCTGCTGAGACATGGCGGTGGTCGCATCTTGACTCTTTTCTTCGAGTTCACGCATTTGCAGGCTTTGAAAAAGGGCTTTGCGATTACTTACAGCACTTTATGATGCTTTTTACTGGTGGTAATCGACTGTACTCTATTCTTACCGCGGCTTTGACCAGGGCTACGGAAATTGTGTGCTACTGTCCCAATCGACCGCACTCTTGGTTTTTTTGCAGTGGATCTTTGAATGAAACAAGGATTTAGCAGCTAACATGGGTAGAAACGGCAAGAACATACGGCACTCTCTTCATGGACACATAGGTGAAAACCAAAAGCGAGCAGAGTCTAAACGAGCGGTCAATGAGGAAGAAGAGTCATCTATTTGGAGATCGGTCCTACAGTAATAAGCCGACAATCAATGTTGTTGGTCCCCCAGGAATTAACTCTTGGATTATAGCGAAACTCGACGATCCAGTCGCCTTCGTTGGGCAACCTTGAGGAGTCGCCCAAAAGAAGGAGTTCAGATCATTGTCATCGCCGCCATACCTCAAGTGTTCGATATCGTCGCATAGAAACATAATCTCCGCGGTATGAACTGTCGCGCCTTCGCCTCCGTGCAGTATCATCCTAAGGGAAAGAGCTTTCAAATTGGAAAATTGTGAATTTATCGTTGTGGTTCTATTTCATTACTTACGATTATCGGAATCATCTTTTTCCACGATTAAAGATGCGATAGCGCTTCGGGTTTGGAAAATGTGCGACTTCCCAGATATCACTGCTGCTCGAATCAGCCTCCTGACAAACTTGCTATTTGCGTCGTCGTTTTCCACTTCGACATAGCCCATATCTGAAGGACTGGATTCAGAAACGCGCGATTCTGTCGGCGTATAAACTCGGTCTTACCCAGCATACATACCCAGGTCCCACTTGGGCATGAAGTACCCTTTCAATTCCAGAGAAGGATCAGTATTAATCCTTACTTGTTCATGAAACAAACAGGCCTTACCAAGTACTGTGACGAGGTCCCGCCTTCGTTCTTTGGGTGCCGTGAGCCTCCCAGTGCTATTTCGTAAAATCGCCTTCCAGACGTCGACCCTTCTCCTGGAATCAATTCTCCGTTTTGTACGAATCCTCTCCCTTCGATCAGATGAATCCCGTACATCAAGGGGCACAAGTTGTACATATAGCCATCGACTACAAACTTGCAATTATGGTATTGCAAAGCATTTCCTGCGATTTTTTGGATCCCAGGAAACAATCGAGCTGCATGACCATTCGTTGCCAATGTTGAAAGATGCAAAAAGAGGGTGGATATAACGAGGGACAGATACATAGAAAGAGAGATAAATGTTTCAATTTTTTATGCAGAGAAAGGTTGGGGAGGTGAGGAATGTCATTTAACCTATCCTCTGATTTTAATGGGAAATCCTTTTGCTAATGATGTCTAGAGCATGCTCCAGCTCGTGACACTCGTATGTGCTACCTTCTGTAGAAGCGCTCACTAGCAGCGCCTTCGCTGTCGGAAAACCATGATGACGAGGGTACGAGTGGCCGTTGAGGGACTCCTGGGTACGGATTTAGGCATTTATTGTGTACTCTGATCAGCTGCGGATGCATGAGGTATCTTCAGGAGTATGCGTCTCTGCGACTACAAAACCTGGTTGCACCCATGCCGGTTAGCAATATATGTACGCCAAGATTGGAATTATTTTATGCTATCTAATCAATCGGTCCCATGTTACGACAAAAAGAACTGAATGGTTCTGATAAATTCTGGGTACCCCCGGGGATTACTACGTGACTGCATATAGAGTACGTAAATTGTCAAAGTTCTGGCCTTCGCGGTGGCAGAGTTCTTTTTAATGGATATATGACTTTTCACTGAGTCGCGGGAGATGATTAATCATGCTGGAAAATGAGTAAAGTACTTGGTCTACTGCGCATTATGCATCACCCCGAATATAGTTTCCAACCGATGTACCGAAAGGTATTTATAGTATTTTTAACCGATGTTGATGAAAATGAGAGAACAGGAGAGAACACAAATAAACCTGCTCGATGATGAAATTTCAAATTGGCGGAAGTTAACAGTGGCAGATCTTGAACAGCCTCCTAACTGCGCAAGCGCAGTCTTTGTCAATGCTTTTGGGAAAGATTCCCTCTACGTACGTCAAGCTATCATTGTAGCTTCTATTGTCATTCCGAATCTTGGAAGTCGGACATCAGGCAACGTGAAAGCTTGAGGAAGAGCTTTATCTTCTTGTTAAAGACATTTTGCAGTAGTATGATGATCCACTCAGCGTAGTAAAGCCAGAGAATTGCGGGAGTTGGGAGACCGAGACTGCGAGGGATAACTCTGGAGTATCTTACATTGTAAAGAATATACCAATGCTAACTATACTAATTTTTTTGTACAGAACTGACTGCGCAATGACGCGAATGTGGATTAGCAGCACATAGCGACAAAAGTGCCTGAAGTACGAGACGTCCGAGAGTTGTGTACGTTGATTAGCTTACTTATATATATATGCAAGTTACTCTGGGTAGCTCCGCTCCGAGAAAGACAAAATAAAATAATGTTGAATTTGCATTGGTCTTATGCGACACTGCGATTGGCGCCCAAATCAGGTCCACAGAGTAGCAGTCAAGCAGACCATCCTTGCACTCATAATCACCTGGTTGCCGGGATACTAGCACAACATTTCACAGCTGCTAGCACATTACCTGCCATGAAGATAACAGTAATTATATTGCCGATGGTGACGGGCATAGTAAATAAACTCAAATTCTGCAGCTTAAGCGGAATTCAATATTCGCCGGTTGACAGAAGTTTCCAGATAAGTGGGCTGAGTATATGTACCTCAAATAAGCAAGATACTTACATACCACATGCAGGTAATTTGCGTCGTACATCTCCATATTAAGACGGCGGAGTCTCACTTCCTTGGGACTTACACGACTCGCTTACACAATAGACGAGGTATTTAACTGTTTATTTGAAACATCTTTTCATATAGGGCAGTCAGATTAGAAGACCACACATACAGAGTAAAAGAGACATTACAGTCGTACTTTACTTATTTATGTTATCTAAATGTAAGGAAATCCTTACAAAACGCTTCTTTATTATTTTCTGAGGAACGCACAAGGGGATTTGTCACGATTTTATCTTCGTGGGCGCTCAGTTGTTGGGCGCCAGTCTAAGATCATCTTGATCTTATTTTATCCCTCCCGAGCTTCGGCCAAGTCAT
>Ga0247779_1001098_pt1 | contig 13726 bp, 11 predicted proteins | sample UWRJL221509R5_FD_179925 | JGI IMG/M metagenome (GOLD analysis project Ga0247779, IMG submission 179925) | Plant litter microbial communities from Arlington Agricultural Research Station in Wisconsin, United States - UWRJ-L221-509R-5 | ecosystem: Environmental > Terrestrial > Plant litter >...
AAGCGGGCAAATTGCCCGCATCAAGGGGCGCGGCGTGAAGCGCAAGGCCGAGCACGGCGATCTGTACATCCGATTTCAGATCAAGTTGCCGGTCGACGAGTCCGAAGAGATCGAAGCCGCCGTCAGTGCGCTCGAGGCCGCCATCACCGGCGACGTACGCGCCGACGTGCACTTCTGAGCTGCCGCCACCCGTTTTGGGACGGGTGGCTAATTCGAACACGGGTCACTCGGCGTCGGCGACGAGCTCGGCGCTGCCGCGAGGGCGGCGCGAGCTGCGCTCGCTGCTGGTGCCGTTCTGCGACGTGAGCAAGACGCCGTGGTCGTCGTACTTGTCGAGCTCCACGCCCACGCGGCGCAAGGCGGCTTGCTTCTCGTGGAACGGTTGGAAGCTCGATTTGAAGCCCGCCAAGATCATGCTCTTGATATCGGCGAACGGGACGCCCATCTGGGTGTGCACGAGATACAGCTCTTTCGAGACGCTCGTGTCGGTGATCAAGCGATTGTCGGTGTTCACCGTGACGCGCAAACCGAGGTCGAAGTACAGCTTGAGCGGGTGCGAAGCGAGGTCCTTGACGGCGCCGGTTTGCACGTTGCTGGACGGACAGCACTCGAGCGGCACGCGGTGATCGTTCAAGTACTGCATCAAATCGCCGTCTTCACGCAGGCGGCAACCGTGCCCGATGCGGTGCGCGCCGCACACGTGGATGGCCTGTGCGATCGACTCGGGGCCGTAAGCCTCGCCCGCGTGGATCGTGCAGTTGATGTTGTTGTCGCGCACCAGCTGAAACGCGGCGCGGTGGTGCTTGGCCGGAAAATCCGCCTCCGCGCCCGCCAGATCGAAGCCGACCACGCCGCGGCCCTTGTAGGCCACCGCCAGCTCCGCCATCTGATACGACGACTCCGCGGAAATATTGCGAATTCCGCAGATGATCACGGTGGCCTTGATGCCGTACGTTTCACGCGCGCGGCGCAGGCCATCGAGCACGGCCTCGACCACCTTGGTCAGCTTCAAACCGCGCTGCGTGTGCAGCATCGGCGCGTAGCGGACCTCCATGTAGCGCACGTTTTCGCGGTGCGCGTCTTCCGCCAGCTCGAAGGCGATGCGCTCCAGCGCGGCTTCGGTTTGCATCACGCGCAGCGTGATGTCGAAGCCTCGCAGGTATTCGACGAGTGAGCCGAAGTTGCTGCCGCAGCCGATCGCGGCGCGTAGCCCTTCGATGTCGTTCGCCGGGAGCTCGACCTTTTCGGCCTTGGCGAGCTCGAGGATGGTCTCCAGGCGCAGCGAGCCATCCAAATGGACATGCAGGTCCGTCTTGGGCAGCGCTTTGAAAACCTCGAACGGAACTTGTGGCTGAGCGGTCCCATTGACCGCGCTGTCGTTCGAATTCGTGTGTTCCATGTCAGAGCGTAGCATGCCGCACGCGCCCCACCCAACTTATGGCGGCGGCCAGTGCGAGCACTAGCGACCAGTAAATGGACGCTGGAACTCCGTGCTCGCCTTCACCGCGCTCGGCGCGATCGAAGGCATCGCGGAAGACGGCTTCCTGTTGCGCGCCGAGGATGGTGATGGCGCCGACGTAGGTGGTCGGCAGGCCCTGTATGCCTTCGGGCAGGACCTTCGCGTCGGCTGCGATGAGCTTGTCGGCTGTGCCGGAGCTGAGGCAAAGGTCGTAGGCGGCGAGCTCGACGCCCAGTTCTCGAGCCAACGCGCGATTGCTCGAGGGGTGTAAATCCTCGGCTGCAAATAGCCGATCGGCCATGGCGTCGCCCTTGCCCTGCGCGCGCGCGCAAACGTGGGCCTGGGCTGCGGGGCGCGCGAATTCGTGGCTTTTGAGCGGCCAATTCAAGCGCGTGAGATTGACCTTCCCCGGGTAGCTGTCGATTACCGCCTTCAGCTGTGGATGTAACTCACGACAGTACGGGCACTCGTAGTCGGCGAACTCGACCACGTTGATCTTGCCCGGCTGATACAGCTTTTGCACGCCGGGCGGCACCGGCGCTACCGGGCGCACTCGGGGCCAGGCGAGCGGGCCGAGCAAAGCCAAGCACGCCAGCAGCGGCCAGGCACCCCAGCGCAACCCAAATTCTTCGTTGGCGTCGCCCTGGCCGCGCCATTGCACGATGCCGCACAGCGCGGCCACGACGCTCAGCGAGTCGACTGCCACGCATAGCGAACAGAAGCGTCCGATCTCGAACCACTGGAAGCCAATCAGGCCCAGGCCAGCCACGCCGCCCAGCGCTGCGGCCAGCGGTGCCCAGCGCGAAAGGCCACGCGTCAACGCGATGCCCAGGAGCAGCGCGAAGCCCAGCAGCCCGAACACCGGTACCGGGATGGTCAGCTCGAGCAGACGCACGTAGCCGAAGCCGCTGCTGCGCACGGCGGCGCAGCCCGAGCCGACCCCGCAGAAGGTCGGCGCGCCACTGATATAGTCGATCAGCAGCGCTGCCGAGACCGCCAGGGCCAGCACCGAGGCGAGCCGCACACCAAATAGACCAAGCGCCCTTCGCACCCTGCGTTCTTAGCCCGAAGCGGGCAAAAAGCCCAATGATTGGCCAGCGCCGCCGGACTTCTACCGAGAAGCTTTCGCTTGCCAGAAGGTGGTAGAAGGCCGCCATGGCTAGTCGAATCCCAGCGAAGGGCGAAGTGATTCGCATGGTCGTTGAAGCAAAGAAACCGATCCACGCACGCGAGCTCGCGGCACAACTGGGAGTGAGCGCGGCCAACGTGCCGAAGCTCGTCGCCGCGCTCGATGAGCTCGCCGAGCAGAAGCGGATCAAACGCTTGAACGGCGGGCGCTACACGGCCGAGTTGCGTGAAGTGGCACAAACTGAAGGTTGGGAGGGCGTGCTCTCGCTGAATCCACGCGGCTTCGGCTTCGTCAACTCGGTCGGCCACGACGATCTGTACATCGCTCCCGAAGCGATTGGACCAGCGCTCCACGGGGACCGCGTGAAGGTGACCGTCGTCAATCGCTCGTCGCGCGGCGCGGAGGGGCGCGTCGATCATGTCGTCGCTCGGCGCAACCCGCGCGTGGCCGGCGTGTTGCGGCGTCGCGGCAAGAGCGTGTGGCTCGAACCGGACGACTCGCGCCTGCGTGGCCCGATCGTCCTCGGAAATAGCAACAAGCAGGGTGAGGACGGCGACGCTGCGGTCGCAGAAATCACGAAATTTCCCGACTTTCCGGACGAAAATCCCGAGGGCGAGTTGATCACCGTGCTCGGTTCGCCGGGCGACCCGAATGTGGAGGTGGCCAAGATCCTGATTCGCGAGCAGGTCACCGAGCAGCATCCCGAAGGAGCGATCCGCGAAGCCGAAGCCATGGCCGTGCGGCTCTTGCCGCTGAACCTGGAGGGCCGCGTCGATTTGCGCTCCGTCCCGTTGCCCACGATCGATCCCGAAGACGCGCGCGACCACGACGACGCGGTGTGGGTCGAAAAGCAAGCCGACGGCTTCCGCGCCTGGATAGCCATCGCAGACGTCAGCGAATACGTTCAGCCGGGCAGCGAGCTCGACAAGGAAGCGCTGCGCCGAGGTTGCACGATTTACCTGCCCGACCGCGCCATCCCGATGTTGCCCGCCGCGCTGGCGGCCGATCTGTGCTCGCTGCTGGCCGAGAAAGAGCGTCTGTGTTTGTGCGTGATCGCCGATCTGGATCGCGACGGCAAAGTGAAGACGTTCGAAATCGTGGAGGGCGTGATGCGCTCGGCCGCCATGCTCACCTACGGCGGTGTGGCCCGAACCCTCGGTTTTACGGACATTCCGCCGAAGAGCCCCCCGGCGGAGGCGTTCAAGAAGGAGCTGCGTGTGATGGAGGAGCTGACCAAGAAGCTCCGCAAAGCGCGCATGAGTCGCGGTTCGCTGGATCTCGATCTGCCAGAGGCGAAGCTCACGCTCGACCCTACCACCAAGGCCCCGATCGATGTCACGCGCCGCACCTCCGATCCGGGCATCAAGCGCGCGTACAACATGATCGAAGAGCTGATGCTCTTGGCCAACGAGCTGGTCGCTACCTGGCTCGGCAACAAGAAGTCACCTGCCATTTACCGCGTGCACGGCAAGCCCGATCCGGTGAAGCTCGCACGGCTCGGCTTGGTCGCCGAGAAGCTCGGGGTCGAGTTCAACGCGGACGAGATGAGCGAACCGCTCGGCGTCTCGAAATTCCTCCAGCGCATTTCCACCCACGCCCGCAAGCAAGTGCTGGAGATGCTCTTGCTGCGCTCACTGAAGCAGGCTGCTTACGACGTCAAAAACGTGGGGCACTTCGGGCTAGCGTCCACGAATTACCTGCACTTTACCTCGCCCATTCGTCGCTACCCGGACGTGCAAGTGCATCGCGCCGTGAAGCACTTGCTGCGCGGCGAGAAGCCGATCAGCGGCGAGCCCGCGTTGGAGGCACTGGCGCAAAGCGCAACTTCCGCCAGCGTGCGCGAGCGCGCTGCGATGGACGTGGAGCGTGAAGTCGTCGATTTGTATCGCTGCTTGCTGATGCGCGATCACATCGGCGAAACATGCGAGGGCGTGGTCACCGCACTAGTAGGCAGTGGCGCGTACGTAACGCTCGATGCGCCCTTCGTCGACGTGCTGGTGAAGCACGAGAGCATGGGCCCCGATCACTACGAGATGTCCGAGGACGAGCTGAGCGTGGTCGGCGCGCGCTCGGGCGATACCATCTCGCTCGGCGATCGCCTCGCCGTCGTAATCGAGGACGTAGCCATCTTGCGCCGACAAGTGCTCGCGCGGCGCGTGCTGCCGGACGGGCTGCTCGAGCGGCTGGAGAACGGCGAAGGCCTAGAGGGCCAAGAATCCAGCGAAAAACCGGCGCTTCGCGCCCCGGGTCGACGCTCGGCTGGCCCACGCGTGGCGGTCCGCGGTCGCGGCGCGCCGCTCCTCAAAGTCGGGCATCGACCCGTGCCCACGCGCAAGGGTGCAGCCAAAGCAACCACCGGTGGCGGCAAGAGCTACAAGCCCGGCCGCAGCGGCAAAACCGCCGCAACCAGCGGCGGCCCCGGCGGCAAGAGCGCGGGTGGCGGCAAGAGCGGCGGCAAAACCGCCGCTGGCGGCAAGAGCGCGGGTGGCGGCAAGAGCGGCGGTCGCTCGAAGAAGCGCCGCTGACGGCTCCCTGAATTTTAACCGCCGAGCCGCAGAGATCGCAGAGATCAGAGCAAGAGGGATTGGGGGGTTGCAGAGCTCGGCTGGTTGCGTCGTGGAAAAAGCCGTGCTCGGCCGACACCGATGACCCAGCCGACTCTGTGGCTCCGAGAGCACTTGGGTCGCTCCCTGAATTTTAACCGCCGAGCCGCAGAGATCAGAGCAAGAGGGATTGGGGGGTTGCAGGGCTCGGCTGGTTGCGTCGCTGAAAAAGCGAGGATCCGCTGCGCATCGTTACCGATTCGATGCGGGTCGTTACCGCTTGCACCCTGCCTTCGCTACCTCACGCAAATTTCGCATTTGCTGCGGCGTGCATCGCCGCGCAAAGGTAAACCCCAAAACTCCCCTCTGATCTCTGCGATCTCTGCGGCTCGGCGGTTCGTCCCTCTTCCTCTGGGGGCCGTTCCGCGACGCCGAAGGCTGGGTGGTTTTGGTCCGTGGCTCGTGACCATCAACAACCATCAGCCCGCGGCCGCGCGGCGTTTCAGCTCTTGGGTAGGGTCAGGCGATCCGTGCCCATGAAGGCGTGGAGCGCTGCGGGCAAGAGCACGCTGCCGTCGGCTTGTTGGTATTGCTCGAGGATGGCGACCCAAGTGCGGCCGATGGCCAGGCCCGAGCCGTTCAGCGTGTGCAGCAGCTTCGGTTTGCCTTTGGCTTCCGGGCGGTAGCGGATTTTGGCGCGGCGGGCCTGGAAGTCTCCGAATACGGAGCAGCTGGAGATCTCTCGGTAGGTGTTCTGCGATGGGAGCCAGACCTCGAGATCGTAGCCTTTGGTGGCCGCAAAGCCGAGATCCCCGGCGCAATGCTCGACCACGCGGTAGTGCAAATTCAGGCGTTTGAGCACTTCTTCGGCGTGCAAGGTGAGCTTCTCGAGCTCTGCCAGTGACTGCTCGGGGGTCGAGAAGCGCACGATTTCGACTTTGTCGAACTGGTGTTGGCGGATCAGGCCCCGCACGTCACGACCGTACGAGCCGGCCTCGCTGCGGAAGCAGGGCGTGTACGCGGTGTAGCCGAGGGGTAACTGCGACGCTTCCAAGATCTCGTCGGCATGCAGGTTGGTCACGGGGACCTCCGCCGTGGGGATCAGGTACAGCGCGCTCGGATCGTTGGGATCGCTGCGCTTCGTCTTGAACAAATCCTCTTCGAACTTGGGCAGCTGGCTGGTGCCGCGCAGTGCCTCCGCCTTGACCAGGTACGGCGGATAGACCTCCGTGTAGCCGTGCTCACCGGTGTGCAGGTCGAGCATGAAAGTGGCGAGAGCCCGCTCCAAGCGCGCGCCCAGCCCAAACAGCACCGAGAAGCGCGCTCCAGACAGCTTGGCAGCCCGTTCGAAGTCCAAAATGCCGAGCTTTTCGCCCAGTTCCCAGTGCGCTTTGGGCTCGAAGGCAAAGCTCGGTTTTTCGCCCCAGGTGCGGACGACGACGTTCTTGTCTTCGCTTTGGCCGTCCGGCACGGACTCGTGCGGGACGTTGGGGATGCCGAGCAGGATCTCTTCGATTTGCGCCTCGGCGGCGCTGAGATCGAGCTCCAGCGCCTTGACGGTTTCGGACAACGCCTTCAGCTCATCGCGGCGGGCGGCCATGCCCTGCTTGTCGCCGCTCTTGGCGAGCTTCGCCATCTCGTCGCTTTTGCTGTTGCGCTCGGCTTGCAGCAGCTCGGTCTTGCGCGTGAGCTCGCGACGCGACGTGACCAGACTCACCACGCCGTCGATGGCCTGTGCGAACTCCGCCCCGCGGCGGGCGAGCTGAGCGCGAACCTCATCGAAATGATCAGCGACGTAGCGTGCATCCAACATGTGACTGTCCTCGGGCTCCCAAAAAGGTCGGGGGCTGGTTAATAGCCTAAATTACCGTCGAACGCACCGAGCGCGGGCTCGTCGCAGCGACGCTTCGGCTCGAGCAACGCGGGCCCGGGCTCAGTAGCCGACGCCGACGCCGACGCCGACACCGAAACGCGGGCCCGGACCGTAGGGACCACCGTAGGGGCCGTAAGGACTGTAGTTCGGTTCCACGCGTAGGTTCTGTTCGGTGAACAGCTGCGTGACGAGCGTGCAGGTGCGCCGAAGCTGACCGTTGCAGCCGTTCCACTTGCCGAGCGGAACGCGCTCGCCGCTCTGCTGGTAGAAAGTCACGCTGCCGTCAGGCTGCAGGCTCAGCCAGGCTTGCTTGTGGCCCGGGGGCGTCGTGTTGTTCAACCCGACATAGCCGAGCGCGCGATCATCGGCGCCAACCAGCTGTCCGTCTGGCTGCAGCACGGCATACGCGTCGTAGTCCTCGTCGGTCACGCGACCCACGCGGTCGATCACGAAGCGCAAGGTGCCGCCTTCGAGCACGGTCCCATCGCCTCGGATCTCGATCGTTTCCGCGCCGTTCCGGTGCCAACGGGCGGGCGCAAGCAAGAGCGGTGCTCCCCCCTCCACCCAGCGTGGGGGCGCGCTGGGCGCGCAGCTAGCGAGGGCCAAGGTCAGTAGGAACGCGGATCCAAGAGGGGTGCGGTTCACAAGGCTGAGGATAGCGCGCCCCGACGCTGGGCGCGACTGCCGCGAACGGTCAGCGCCTGGTGGCGCTGCCTGTCGTGAACGGTCAGCGCCTGGTGGCGCTGACCAGGTATTCAAACAGCTCCGGCTTGCTGGTCCGCTTGCGCAGGGTGCGCACGCTCGCGCTGCGAAAGCCGCACAGCTCGAAAATTTCGGCGAAAATGCGCTCGACTGGCAGCAGCACGTCGAAGAACTTCGAGTTGCCGACCACGTAGTGAACTTGGCCGCCGCGCGCCACCACGCCGGACAGGCTCTTCACGTGCAAGAGCATGTCCACGAAGTACTTGGCCACGTAACGCGCCAAGACGTCACTGTGCTCGGCGATCTTGCGGGTAATCGCGTCCAGGTCCGCGAGCGGACTCTGCTGTTTGCTGTGCCAGGCCGCCACTCGACTCGTGGCCGAGCCCCAGGTACCGCCGATGGCTTGCCAGTCGAGCTCGCCGGCGTCGCTCGGCTGCTCCAAATAGCCGAGCCAATACATGTATGGCCGCAGCTCGCGCACGTAGCTCATGCGATTGGCGTACGGCGGCGAAGTGACCACCGTGCCAAAAGTCGTCTTTCCCACGTGCTTTGCCACCGTTCGCGCGTCACCCAGGTGCACGCGACGAGGGCTCGTCGGAAGCGAGACCGCCGCCGCCTTGGCGATCGGTGTGAACGCGTCGCGCAGGGCCTGCGCCACGAGTCCGGCGCTGGCCGTCGGCTTCTGGTCTTGTGCGAACGACATCGATTGATGGCCGAAGCTCACGTTCGCACTCGCGATCAAGCTGCGACAGAAGGCGAGCTTGGCCAGGTCCTGCGCCTTCGTATCCGCGTCCGAGCACTGGAGCACCGCGAACGACCGACCGAGCGCGTGCAACGCCGGTTTACCCCACCATTTTTCGATTTGATGAAGCGCCGGCAGCCAGGCTGGCTTGCCGCGCGCGAGCGCCGCGCGGCTCATGGCGCTGATCAGCGCGTCCGCGCTCTTCAGAGAGCGGGCCTCGTATTTGGCGGTCTTTGCCCGTGCCAACCAGACCAAGAACGGATTGACGTCGAGCGTGGCGCAGGCGATGCCGAGCTCGGCGCAGGTGAGCAAGGTCGTGCCCGTGCCGCAAAACGGGTCGAGCACCGGCAGCTCGGGCAGCGCACGCGACTCGAGCAGCTCGCGTACTAGGTGCACCGAATACGCGGGGGTGAGGCGCAGCCAGCCGTAGCGCGTCTCGCGCACGTTGCCGTGGAAGGTGAAGCGCGCGCGCGGCGTGCGCTCGGCGCTCGGCGCCGCGCTTTTCGAGCTGCCGCCGCGGGTCTCAGGCTTGGAGATTTTCGCCGAGGTAGGCTTCACGTATGCGGGGATCCGTTCGAAGGTCGGCGCACTCGCCGGACAGCACGACTTCGCCCGTGACCAGCACGTAGGCGCGCTGCGCAACTTGCAGAGCCAAGCGGGTGTTCTGCTCGACGAGTAAAATCGTAATCCCAGATTTAGCGATTTCTACAATAGATTCGAAGATTTGGCTGACAAGCTTGGGCGCCAGCCCCAGGCTCGGCTCGTCCAGCAGGATCAATTGCGGATCGGCCATCAGTGCCCGGGCAATGGCCAGCATTTGTTGTTCGCCGCCGGACAGCGTGCCCGCGTTCTGCTCGATGCGTTCGCCCAGGCGCGGGAACAACTGAGTGCTGCGTGCGAGGTTCTTTTCGATGGCCGCTGGGCTGCGATTCAAGAACGCGCCCAAGAGCAAGTTCTCACGCACGCTCAGATTGCCAAAGATGGCTCGCCCCTCTGGCACCAGCGCTGCGCCCAGCTCGACCACGCGGTGCGTGGCCATGCCCTTCACGTCCCGCCCGAGCACGCGCACCGTGCCGCCTGCGTGCGGCACGAGCTGCATGATCGACTTCAGCACACTGCTCTTGCCCGCGCCGTTGGCGCCGATCAAAGTCACGATCTCGCCGCGCGCAACGCTCAGCGAAACGTCCTTACAGGCGGCGATACCGCCGTATTTCACGCTCAGCGAGGCGAGCTCGAGCACGACCGGCTGGCTCACGCCGAAGCCTCGTTTTCCGGCTCTTCTTCACCCAAATAGGCGGCAAGCACCTTGGGGTGAGTCTTGATCTCGCCGGGCGTGCCTTCGGCGATCGTCTCACCGTGATCCACGACGTGGATGGTTTCACACACGTTCATCACGACCGTCATGTTGTGCTCGACCAAGATCACCGTCAGCCCGAGCTGGTCGCGTAAGAAGCGGATCTGTTCGTTCAAGGTGCGCGCTTCTTGGCTGTTCATGCCAGCCGCCGGCTCATCGAGCAGCAACAGCTGCGGCGAAAGCATCAGGCCGCGAGCGATCTCGAGCCTGCGCTGTGAGCCGTACGGCAAGCTGCCGGCGACCTCTCCCGCGAGCGGCGCCAAGCCCAATACGTCGAGCAACTCGTGGGCGCGCTGGGCCAGTGCGCGTTCGTCGCGCTCGTAGCTCCGCGTGCGCAAGATGGCCGCGGCGATGCTGGCCTTGTGCAAGTGGTGGCCGGCGACCATCACGTTCTCGGCCACGGTCATGGTCTTGAAAATGCGGATATTTTGAAAGGTGCGCGCGACTCCGCGCTCGGCGATCATGGCCGGTTTGAGCCCGGCGATGTTCTTGCCCTGGAACAGGATCTCACCGTGCTCGGGCGTGTACACGCCGGTGATCACGTTGAAGAGCGTGGTCTTGCCGGCGCCGTTCGGGCCAATCAAACCGAAGATGGTGCCCTTCTCGACCCGAAACGACACGCCCTTCACGGCGTGCAAGCCGCCGAAGATCTTATCCACCGAGCGCAGCTCGAGCAGGCTCACGCGCGCCCCGTCGGTGGGGCGGGCGTTGTTGCGCTCTTCTTGCGCCGCAGGAAATGATGCAATTCACGCGTCCCGAGTAGGCCCTCCGGTCGCACGATCATGATCAGAATCAACAACAACGCGTACAGCACCAGCCGGTACTGCTGCAGATCGCGCATCAGCTCGAGCGAGACCGCGACGAAGATCCCGCCCAAAATGGCCCCGGAAATCGAGCCCAAACCGCCGACGATGATCATTACGATCATGTCGATCGACTTTTCGAAGCGAAAATCCTCCGGGCGCACCCCGGCTTGCATGTGGGCGAATAGGCCGCCGGCGATGCCAGCCGTAGCTGCGCTGATGGCGAACGCAGTCACCTTCAGCCGCGTGCTGGGTGTGGCCATGGCCTCTGCTGCGATTTCGTCTTCGCGAATCGCCGTGAGCGAGCGGCCCGTCTGGGAGAACGTCAAGTTGTGAATCAGCGCGACGATCAGCGTGACCCAGGCAAACACCCAAAAGAAATTGGTGTACGCAGGCAGCCCGGACGGATCATCACCGAAGTAACCGGTAGCCGAGCCCAGGAAGCTCGCGTTGTTGAACAGGATGCGGATGATCTCGCCGAAGCCGAGCGTGACCACGGCCAGGTAATCCCCGCGCAGCCGCAAGCTGGGCATGCCCACGATCAGGCCAGTTACGCCGGCAAATAGCGCCCCCGCCAACAGGGCCAGGTTGAAGACCAGCGCATCCGCGAAGGCGCCCGGGCCGAGCAGCCCATGCACGGGCCCCGCAAGCTTCACACCCACGAACGCGGCCCCGTAAGCGCCGACGGCCATGAAGCCGGCGTGTCCGATCGAAAATTGCCCCGTGGTGCCGTTGATCAGGTTCAACCCGACGGCCAAGATCACGTTGATGCCCGCGAGTAGGATGATGCGTTGCACGTACTCCGTGAACCCGGCTTCGACGCCCAACATCAGCCCGTAGATCGCGAGCAGCACGGCAGCGGCGATCGCGAGCCGAATGGCTGCCCGCATCACACCTTCTCCACGCGCAGGACACCCAACAAGCCCTCGGGCTTCAAGAGCAGGATCAGAATCAAGATCACGAACGTGATCGCGTCGCGGTACTCGGGTGACAGGTAGCCGGCCGTCAGCTGCTCTGCCAGGCCGATCAAGAGGCCGCCGATCACCGCGCCGGGAATGCTGCCGATCCCGCCCAAAACGGCTGCCACGAAGGCTTTCAGCCCGGTCAGCATGCCCATCAGCGGATTGATCGTGATCTGGTCCAAGCCGAACAGGATGCCACCCGCGGCGGCCAAGGCCGAGCCGATTGCGAACGTCGCGCGTATCACCCGATTGGTGTCGATGCCCATCAGTCTGGCGGCGTCGATGTTGAACGACAGCGCGCGCATGGCGCGCCCAGTCCAGGTTCTTTGCACGAACAAGTGCAGACCGAGCATCAGGCACAGCGCGACGGCGAAGATCGTGAGCTTGATGTTGGTCACGATCACCCCAAATACTTCGAAGCGCACCTCACTCAAGATGGCGGGGTAGCGCTGCGGATTGGGCGAGAACAGCAACATGCCCGCGTTCTGCAGGAACAGGCTCACGCCGATGGCGGTAATCAAGGGCGTGAGGCGCGGCGCGCTGCGCACCGGTCGGTACGCCAAAAACTCGATCGTCATGCCGAGCAGCGCTGCCGCCGCCATGGCAATGATCAGCACGAGCAGCGCCAAATACAGCGGAAAGCCCTGACTTTTTGCCTCGAACCCGGCCACGCCCAGGGCGCCTGCGGCGTAAAAGCCGGTGTAGGCACCGACCATGAACACCTCGCCGTGCGCGAAGTTGATCAGCTTCAAGATGCCGTAGACCATCGTATAGCCGAGGGCGATCAGGGCGTAGATCGACCCGAGCGAGAGGCCGTTGATGATCTGCTGAAGGAACTGAGTCACGAAAATGCGGCCCTTAGGGCGCGATCGACGTTTCGAACTTGGCTTTGCCGGCTTCGACCTTGAGCACCACTGCGCTCTTCTGCGGATTGCGCTGGGCGTCGATCGTGATCTTTCCGGTGACCCCTTCGAAGTCCTTGGTGGCCGCGATGGCGTCGCGAATCGCACTCGGGTCGTTCTTGCCGGCTCGCTTGATGGCGTCGATCAAGACCAGCGCAGCCTCATAGCCGAGCGCGCCCAAGCCGGTCGGTGCTTGTCCGTATTTCTTGCTGAAATTGGCCACGAACGCCTGCGATTTCGCGCTCGCGACGTCGGGCGCGAAATGGTCCGAGAAGTACGAGCCGTTGATCGCGTCGCCGCCGATCTTGAACAGGTCCGGTGAGTCCCAGCCGTCGCCGCCCAAGAGCGGCACCTTGAGGCCCAAGCGATCGGCCGTGCGCGCGATCGTGCCCACCTCGGAGTAGTAGCCTGGGACGAACACGGCCTGCGCCGCGGTGCCGCGAATCGCGGTCACCTGTGCGCTGAAGTCCGTGTCCCCTTGGGAGTAAGACTGCTCGACCACGATCGTTCCGCCGGCCGCGCTGAAGGCCTTCTGGAATGCATCGGCCAAACCGATCGAGTAGTCGTTTTTCACGTCCTTCAAAATCGCGACTTTGTCGAACTTGAGGTTATTCCGCGCGAAGATGGCCATCACCTTGCCCTGGAAGGGATCGATGAAGCACACCCGGAAAATGTAGTCGCCCACCTCAGTCACCTTGGGATTGGTGGAGGTTGGTGAAATCATGGGGATTTTGCGGCGCTGCGCGACGCGCCCTCCGGCCAGCGACAAGCTCGAGGCCACCTCGCCGAGCACCGCGCTCACCTTTTCCACGTCGATCAAGCGATTGACCGCGTTGGCGGCTTCCGCCGAGTCGCCCCGGGTGTCGAGCGTGACGAGCTTCAGCTTCTTGCCCAGCACGCCGCCTTGCGCGTTCGCTTCCTCGATCGCCAAGCGCACGCCGCGATCGGTGTCTTGCCCGAAGTGCGCGGTGCTGCCGGTCATCGAGGCGTAGTGACCGACCACGATTTCGCCGGCCTCCGCCGCGCTGCCGGTGCTGTCCGCCGGGCTTTTCTTGCAGCTGATGGCCGAGGCCAGGGCTGTTGCACACAATCCGGAAATCAGGGTTCGCCGCAGGATCCGCATCGCCGGGGACGCTAACACAGGGCTGGTTTCCGGGGATAACCCCGCAGCGCTTGGGCTACTTGCAGGCGCGCAAAATCTTCAACCCGTCGACCTCGACCTCGCACAGGCGCTGGCTGGCATGCTTGGGAGGGGTG
>Ga0247779_1001099_pt1 | contig 13724 bp, 10 predicted proteins | sample UWRJL221509R5_FD_179925 | JGI IMG/M metagenome (GOLD analysis project Ga0247779, IMG submission 179925) | Plant litter microbial communities from Arlington Agricultural Research Station in Wisconsin, United States - UWRJ-L221-509R-5 | ecosystem: Environmental > Terrestrial > Plant litter >...
CACGGTCGGCGGCCAGGCGATGCCGGTGCACTGGGGCGGCGACTCGACCTCGACATACGAGTCCATGGCAGAGACGCTCCGCGGGGGCCTGTCTCTCGCGTTCAGCGGATTCGGATTCTGGAGCCACGACATCGGCGGGTTCGAGGGCACCCCTGATGCCGGGGTGTTCAAGCGCTGGACTGCCTTCGGACTGCTGTCGAGCCACAGCCGCTTCCACGGCAGCAGCTCGTACCGCGTGCCGTGGATCTTCGACGATGAGGCGGTCGACGTGACGAGGCGCTTCACGAAGCTGAAGCTCTCGCTCATGCCGTACCTGTATGCCGCCGGCCTGACGGCGTCGCGGCGAGGGACACCGGTGCTCCGGCCGATGCAGCTGGAGTTTCCGGATGATCCGGCCGTCGGCTACCTCGACCGGCAGTACATGCTGGGCGGCGACCTTCTCGTCGCGCCCGTGTTCAGCGCGGACGGAGTCGTCGAGTTCTACCTCCCGGCCGGCTCATGGACGAACTACCTCACGGGTGAGGTCGTCGAAGGACCGGGCTGGCGCACCGAGCGGCACGGCTTCGAGTCGCTTCCGCTGTATGTACGCGACGGAGCCGTCATCCCGGTGGGGGCGAGAGACGACCGCCCGGATTACGACTACCGCGACGGACTCGTGCTTCGCGCGTTCGGCGGTTCGCACACCGACGCGCAGCCGATGACGCTCGAGATCACGACTCCGACGGGGGAGGTGGCCACGTACACGGTCGCGCGGACCGCGGGTGGCATCACTGCCACCTCCGAGTCGACGCTGCCGTGGAGCGTGGCAGCCGGGCTCGGCCCGGCGGTCGGCGCAGAGGGCGGGGAGGCGGTCATCCGGGGCTGAGCCGTCGTGCCGGGCACTCGCTCGCCGGACTCGGTATGGTTCAGTGAACAACGGGTGAGGAGCGGTTTGGCAACGATCAGGGATGTCGCGGAGCGCGCCGGGGTGTCGGCGGGAACGGTGAGCAACGTGCTCAACCGACCGTCGTACGTGAACGACTCGACGCGGGCGAAGGTGCAGGCCGCGATGGATGAGCTCCAGTTCGTGCCGCGGCAGCATGCGCGCCAGTATCGCCCCGGCCGGGTGAAGACCATCGGGGTCACCCTGGCGAGCCTCGCCCACCCGTTCTTCGTCGACATCGCGCTCGGCGCCGAGGCCTATGCCCGTGAGCGGGATGTCGCCGTGGTCTTCTGCAACAGCAGCTACGACCCACAGCGCGAGGAATACAACCTGGACGTGCTCGTGCAGCAGCGCGTGCAGGGGGTCGTCATGACACCGGTCGACGAGAACAATCCGCGCCTTGAGAGCATGCTGAAGCGCGGCGTGCCCGTTGTGTTCATCGATGACATCTCGAGCGACCGGCCGTGGTGTTCCCTCGTGACCGACAACCGCGCCGGCGGCGTGATGGCGGGCAGGCACCTCGCAGAGCTCGGCCATACCCGGCTCATCTTCGTCGATGACCCATCGTCGAGCCACCAGGTCGGCGAGCGCCTCGCCGGATTCAGGGAGGGTGTCGCCGCGGTCGCCCCATCCGCGACCATCGAGGTGATCAGCATCGGGGAGTTCAGCACGGCCTCCGGAATCGCGGCGGGCGAAGTGGTGGCCGCGATGCCGGCGGACGATCGCCCGACCGCTGCCCTCTGCGCGAACGACCTCCTGGCGATCGGATTCCTGCAGAGCATGACGCTGCACGGCATCAGGGTTCCGGAGGATGTCGCGGTCGTCGGCTTCGACGACCTCGAGGCGGCGGCCGCGTCCGCGATCCCGCTGACATCGGTTCGCCAGCCACGGTATGAACTCGGCGCGCGCGCGATGCGGCTGGTCCTGGACGAGATTGAGCAGGGCTCCGCGCACAAACACGAGCACCAGGTGTTGATGCCTGAGCTGATTATTCGAAAGTCATCGGGTGTATCCCGAAATTTGCCACCGACCTAGCGTCGAAGATCCCAGTAATTACCGGGCGTCTCGGCGCACATGAGCGTTAATCATCCGACCATTCGCCCACAAGCTGGGTATCTCGGTATTGCGGCCATCCGAAAACGTGCGTACGATCCATCTCAGTTGGTTCATTGAACCAACGCAGGCACCCGCGAAAGCGCATCACGACTTTCCCCTTGCAACCAGGTAGTGCCAGCAGTAGCAAACAACGAGGTCTGTTTACGAAAGGATGCCAACAATGGCTACGAACCCGATTTCTGGCCCGCTGAGGGCCGTGCGAAAGAGAAAACTGCTCCTGGCGACGGTCGCCCTCGCCGGCATCACAGCCATCGGCCTCTCCGGCTGCAGCGGCGGTGGCTCGAACGCGTCGCAGGACCCCAACAAGAAGATCACGCTCTCGTTCTGGGGCTCCGTCCCGAACGAGGACAAGTCGGTCGCGATCTGGAACAAGGAGCACCCGAACATCCACGTCGTGCTCCACCAGGAGACCGGCGACGACGGGAGCAAGGTGCCCGCAGCGGTCGACGCGGGCACGGGGCCGGACATCGCTCAGGTCAGCCAGCACTCGCTGCCCGACTACGTGATCAACAAGCGCGCCATCAACATCGCGCCGTACATCAAGGACACCAAGAACCTGTACACCCCGGCCGCCTGGGCGTCCGTGCAGTTCGGTGACGCGATCTACGGCGTTCCGCAGGACAGCGGGCCTGCTGGCCTGCTCTACCGCACGGACATCTTCAAGAAGTACGGACTCACCCCGCCCAAGACCTGGGACGACTATGTCGCGGACGCGCAGAAGCTGCACGCGGCCAACCCGAACATCTACCTCGGCCAGTTCTCGCCGGCGGAGTTCGGCATGTACTACCAGACGATGGTCCAGGCGGGCGGCAGCTGGTACGGCATCAGCGGCAACTCCTGGAAAGTCAGCGTCAACGACGCGGGCAACCAGAAGGTCGCGGCACTCTGGCAGACCCTCCTCGACCAGAAGCTGGTCAAGACAGTTCAGATGTGGACCCCGGAGTACTGGAAGGATGTCGACGCAGGCCAGATCGCCTCGATCAGCTACGCCGCGTGGTTCCCACAGCTGCTCAAGCAGAACGCGGCGAAGCTCTCCGGCAAGTGGGCCGTGGCTCCTGAGCCCACCTTCGCCGGCTCGAGCGCCGGCGGCGAGTCCGGAGGCGCTGCGATGGTCGTGCTGAAGGGCACAAAGTACCCGAAGCAGGCGGCGGAGTTCTCCAGCTGGTTCGACAGCAACAAGGCGAGCGTCGACATCCTGGTCAGCCAGGGCGGCCTCTTCCCGGCAGCGAAGATCGGACTGGAGAGCAGCGCGCTCGACAAGCCGGACCCGTACTTCGGTGGCCAAAAGGTGTTCTCCGTATTCAAGGCCGCAGCGCTCATCTCGCCGAACACCGCCCAGAACGGTCCAGGATTCGACAAGCTGACGAGCGACCTCGCCGACCAATTCGGCAAGGTTGCATCCGGATCCGAGACGTTCGCCCAGGCGCTGGATGCGGTGCAGGCGAGCACCGTCGCGAACCTCAAGTCCCAGGGGCTCTCCGTCAAATGACGCAGGCCGTTCCTGGCCAGCCGATCCGGCTGGCCGATCGCTCCCCCGGCCGCCGCCGCAGCGGCGGGGGGAGCGGTGCCGCGCCCTGGGTGTTCCTGGCGCCGTTCATCGTTCTCTTCCTGATGTTCCTGGTGGCGCCGATCGTCGTGGCCATCGGAACCAGCCTGTTCAAAGTCCAGAAGTCGGGTCTCGGATTCGACACGGCGTCGAAGACGGTGTTCGTCGGGGTCCAGAACTACGTCACGGCGCTCTCCGACCCCGCGTTCATCGCCGGCTTCGGCCGGGTGTTGCTGTTCGGCGTTGTGCAGGTCCCCGTGATGCTGGCGCTTGCGCTCATCTTTGCGCTCCTCCTCGACTCCGCCCGCACGAAGTTCAAGCGCATCCTTCGCCTCGGGGTGTTCCTGCCGTTCGCTATTCCGGGCGTCGTGGCAGCGCTCCTCTGGGGCTTCCTCTACCAGCCGGGAGTCAGTCCCATCGTCGAGGGGCTGAAGTCGCTCGGCATCTCGGTCGACTTCCTCAGCCAGGGCAGCGTGCTCTGGTCCATCGCGAACGTCAGCACGTGGTCGTACACGGGCGTCAACATGATCATCCTGTTCTCCGCGCTGCAGACGGTGCCGCGTGAACTCTTCGAGGCGGCGCGCATCGACGGTGCGGGGGAGCTGCGCACGGCCCTGTCGATCAAGGTTCCGCTGATCGCCCCGGCACTCCTGCTCACCACGCTGTTTTCGGTGATCGGCACCCTGCAGCTGTTCAACGAGCCAACCATCCTGAAAAACCTGACAACGAACATCACGACGGAATACACGCCGAACATGGCGGTGTTCGCGACGACACAGGCCAACGGCAACCTGAATCTCGGTTCTGCGATGGCGATCATCCTGGGAATCGTTACGTTCATCCTGTCCGTCGTGGTCTCGAGTGTCTCCAATCGACGAGGACGCAACTCATGACCGCCCCCACGACAACGGTGCGAGTGCGCCGCCGCGAGACACGCGCCAGGTCGGGCGAGGCCGGCGGCGAGCGACGGTCGCCGCTCGCACAGACGGTCGTCATCATCGTCACCGTCGTCGCGCTCGTCTACTTCCTCGTGCCCGTCTACTGGCTGATCGTCGCATCGACGAAGACGAGCTCAGACCTGTTCGGCACCCCGGGATTCGAGTTCGCGAAGTTCAACCTGTTCGGCAATCTTGCTGCCCTGACCACCTACAGCCACGGCATCTTCTGGCGCTGGATGCTCAACTCGATCATCTACTCGGGGCTCGGCTCCGTGCTGATGACGTTCGTGAGTGTCATCTCGGGCTATGCGCTGGCGAAGTACCGGTTCCGCGGACGCTCGATCGTGCTCGCCGCGGTGCTCGGCAGCATGCTGGTTCCCGGCACCGTGCTCGCGCAGCCGACGTATGTGCTGCTCACGCACCTTGGGCTCGTGAACACCTATGCCGGTGTGCTCATCCCGACGCTGGTGTATCCGTTCGGGGTGATGCTCGCCTACGTCTACGCGCAGACGTCGATCCCGGATGAGATTCTCGAGGCGGCGCGACTGGACGGCGCCGGGGAGTTCCGCGCATTCTTCTCGATCGGCGTGCGGCTCATGAGCGGCGGAATGGTGACCATCCTGCTGTTCGCGTTCCTCGGCAGCTGGAACAACTACCTGCTGCCGCTGCTCGTCCTCAACGACATCGACCTTGTTCCGGTGACGGTCGGGCTCACGGGCTGGTTCAGGCAGTCGATCGACATCCCGGCGCTCCAGGGGCTGCTGGTCGTCGGAGCGCTGGTGTCAGTGATCCCGGTGGTTGTCGTGTTCCTGTCGCTGCAGCGCTACTGGCGCGCCGGGCTCTCCGCGGGAGGCGTGCGCTTCTAGGCGAGTTCCCGCCGCTGCTGTCGGTTGAGCCGCTGTTGTCGGTTGAGCCTGTCGAAACCCCCATATCATCCCGGGTTTCGACAGGCTCAACCAACGACGATTACCCCGCTGGTCGACCGGCGGGCCGGGGCGCCGCGCGCTCGTTCCTCGCGAGCTGCTCCCCGCGCCGTACTCAACGATCACCCCGTTGGTCGAGTAGTCGCGGCGAGGTACGAGCCCGGCGTTATCGAGACCACACCTACGACGTGGGTCTGGTCTCGATAACGCGGGGTCGCAAGCTCCCGCCGCTACTCGACCGACGGGATGGGGGCACCGCGCGCTCGTTCCTCGCGAGCTGCTCCCCGCGCCGCACTCATTGTTGTTGGTTGAGCTTGTCGAAACCCCATGTCATCACGGGTTTCGACAGGCTCAACCAACAACAGATACTCCCGCCGGTCGAGTAGCCGCGGCGGAGCCCGGCGTTATCGAGACCAAGCCCACGACGTACATCTGGTCTCGATAACGCGGGGTCGCAAGCTCCCGCCGCTACTCGACCGACGGTTGCGGAGAATGGCGGGGAGCAGCAACCACCACAGTGCTGCTCCCCGCGGTCGACTCAGCCGCGCGGAACGAGCCGCTGCAGCTGAGTGACGTGGCCGGGCTCCAGCTCGGCCAGGCTCGTGACGCCGAGGAGGCGCATGGTGCGGGTGATCTGGTCGCTGAGGATCGTGATCATCCGGTCGACGCCCTCGCGTCCGCCGGCCATCAGGCCGTACAGGTACGCGCGGCCGACCATCGTGAAGTCGGCCCCGAGCGCCACGGCGGCGACGATGTCCGCGCCGCTCATGATGCCGGTGTCGAGGTGGATCTCCATGTCCTTGCCGACCTCTTTGACCACCTGGGGAAGCAGGTGGAAAGGGATCGGGGCGCGGTCGAGCTGGCGGCCGCCGTGGTTCGACAGGGTGATGCCATCGACGCCCATCTTCGCGAGCTTCCTGGCATCATCCACGTTCTGCACACCCTTGACGACGACCTTGCCCGGCCACTGGTCTTTGATCCAGGCGAGGTCGTCGAACGTCACCGTCGGGTCGAACATCGAGTCGAGCAGTTCACCGACGGTGCCAGACCAGCGGTCGAGCGAGGCGAAGGCAAGCGGCTCGGTCGTGAGGAAGTTGATCCACCACTCCGGCCGCGGGATGGCGTTGATCACGGTGCCGAGGGTCAGCTGCGGCGGGATCGAGAAGCCGTTGCGCTTGTCGCGCAGGCGTGCGCCGGCGACCGGGACATCGACGGTGACGAGCAGCGTGTCGAAGCCCGCGGCCGCGGCCCGATCGACGAGCGCCATCGAACGGTCGCGGTCCTTCCACATGTACAGCTGGAACCAGTTGCGGCCGTTCGGGTTCGCGGCCTTCACGTCTTCGATCGCCGTCGTGCCCATGGTCGACAGCGAGAACGGGATGCCTGCGGCCGCGGCTGCTCCAGCCCCGGCGATCTCGCCCTCCGCCTGCATCATCCGCGTGAATCCGGTCGGCGCGATGCCGAACGGCAGCGCGACCGGAGCGCCGAGGACGGTGGAGGAGGTGTCCACTTTCGAGACATCCCGCAGGATCCCCGGGTTGAACTGGATGTCCTCGAACGCCTGCCGTGCCCGGGCCAGCGAGATCTCGGCCTCGGCCGCGCCCTCGGTGTAGTCGAAGGCCGCGGTCGGCGTGCGCTTCATGGCGATCTTGCGCAGGTCCCAGATCGTGAGGGCGCCGTCGAGGCGGCGCTTCTTCGCGTTGAGCTCAGGCTTTTTGAACTTCATGAGCGGCGCGAGGTCGTGCGGCCGCGGGAAGTGGCGTTTCATTCAGATTCCTTCGATCACGATGTGGTCCGGCGTCTCGCCGGCGATGAGCCGGTCGACCTGGCGCACGATGAGGGGGTCGATGCGGTCGCGCATGCTCTGCACGTTGCCGCCGAGGTGTGGGCTGACCAACGAACCGGGCAGCGACCAGAGCGGATGTCCGGCCGGCAGTGGCTCCGGGTCGAAGACATCCAGGGCGCTGCGCACCGCACCGCTTCGCACGTGGTCGACCAGGGCATCTGTATCGACGATCGGGCCGCGCGACACGTTGATCACCAGTGCACCGTGGGGGAGCAGGTCGAGAAAGGCGTTGTCGACGAGACCGCGGGTCTCGTCGCTGAGGGGCACCGCCAGGATCACGATGTCTGCGTCCGGCAGCAGGCGTGGCAGCTCGGTGATAGCGTGGATGCCGTCGCGCGCGGTGCGGGCGACGCGAGTGAGTTCCACGCCGAAGCCGTCCAGGCGCTTCTCGACCTCGCCGCCGATGCCGCCGACACCGACCAGCAGCACGCGCTTGCCGATGAGGCCGGGGTACGCGGATCGCTCCCAGAGTCCCGCGACCTGGTTGCGGCCGAGCTCCGGCCAGCCGCGCTGGCTCGCGAGCGCGAGCGTTACGGCGAGCTCGGCCGTCGGCGCCTCGTGGACGCCGACCGCATTGCAGAACGTAATGCCGGCGGGCAGGTGATCTGCGACGCCGTCGTACCCGAGCGACTGGGCCTGCACGTAGCGCACCTCGCCGGCGAGCTGTTCGAGCAGCCCGTAGTTGACGACGTAGGGGAGCACGAGCAGGTCGATGGGGCGATCGAGCGGCGGGTCGCCCGCATTCCAGACCACGACATCCACTCGGGCGTCGAGTCGGCCCGCGAGTCGTCCGGCCATGTCATGGTCCGGGAGTGCAACGGTAATGGTCACGCGGAGGCCGCCTTCGAGTCGAAATGGGTGAGGAGCCGCTCGCGCGACTCGATGATGTGTTCGCGGGTAAGCCGCTCGGCGAGCTCGACGTTGCCCGCGGTCACGGCATCGAGGATGCCCTGGTGCTCCGCCGCGACCTCGCTCGCGGTGCGGAGGTGGTTGGCCTGCACCTGCCCGATGCAGAGCTCGATCTCCCCCATCAGGAGGGAGTGCATGCGCACGAGGCGAGTGCTCGACTGGCCGGTGACGAGAGCGCGGTGGAAGGTGATGTCGAGCTGCGCGTACGCGTCGGTGCCCGCCTGCAGCTCGTGGTGCGCGGCAAGTGCCTCCGCCGGAATGGTGCCGGCGGACGCGAGCCGCGCAAGCGCCGCTCCCTCGATCACGGCCCTGGTGTCGCAGAGGTCGATGACGTCGTCGCGGCTCAGCTCTGGCACGCGGGCGGCCTGGTGCGCCTCACGTCGGAGGAGGCCTTCGCTGACGAGGCGTTCGATCGCCATCTTGGCGGTGGGCCGGGCGACACCGAACTGAAGAGCGACCGCGGACTCCGTGAAGGTGGTGCCCGATGGATCGGCCTGCGAAAGAATCCGCTCGCGGAGGTCGTCGTAGATTGCGCTCGGGAGCACCGTCGACACGGTCTGCTGCATGCGCGAGTCTCCCATCATCATCGATCAACTGTCAGACAATGTAGCAGATTGTTAGACAATCAGGCAACGGATGCGCGGGCATACGCTGGGGTCGTGGAATCGACGGCGCAGCGCTTCACCTACGGACCAGACCCACTGAACTTCGCGGATCTCCACCGGCCGGCGACCGGCGCTCCCCTCGGCACCGTCGTGCTGATCCACGGCGGGTTCTGGCGCCACGACCCCACCTACTTCGATGGTCCGACCGGCATGGCGCGCGAGTTCGCTCGCCTCGGCTTCGCGTGCTGGCAGGTCGAATATCGCGCGCTCGGGGCGCGCGGCGGCTGGCCGGAGACGCTGCAGGACGTGGCCGCGGCAATCGACCTGCTCGCGCGGATGCCGGAATTCTCGCCCGGGCAGGTGGTGACCGTCGGGCACAGCGCGGGCGGCCACCTCGCGCTCTGGGCGCTCGGCGAGAGCGCGACGGGTTCTCTCGCGGTGCCGATCGCCGGCGCGGTGAGCCTCGCAGGCGTGCTCGACCTGCGGCTCGCGGAGCGCGACAATCTCGGGCGCCGGGCGGTCGCCAACTTCCTCGGCGGAACATCCGACGAGGTGCCAGAGCGCTACGACGCCGCGAGCCCGGCCGAACATTCGGTCGCCCATCGTGCGGTGCGTCTCATCCACGCAACGGGCGACGACGTGGTGCCGGTCAGCCAGAGCGAGGCCTACCTGGCCGCGGCGAACCGGGTCGGCCAGGACGTGCGGCTCGAAACGGTCGACGGCGACCACATGGATGTCATCGAGGTCGCGCACCCGTCGTGGCAGCTCACCCTCGCCGCCGTTCGCGAACTCACCTCGTAGGCGTACCGCTTCTCACCCCTCCCCGGCTGCCGCTCCTCCCCGTGCATAACTCAGGCTGCGGCACAGCCAACAGCCCACACATCCGCGTACTGGCGCGGAAGTCGCGCCCGCCGCATGCGACGCAGCCTGAGTTATGAACCGGAGAGCGGGGAGTAGTGACGCGGAGGCTGGCTGGCTGCGATGATCGCGCGCAGCGACTCGAGGTCGCCGGAGACGATTCCGTGGGCCCTCGCCTGCACAAGGACGTTACCGAGCGCCGTCGCCTCGACCGGCCCGGCGAGCACCGGCAGTCCGCTGCGGTTGGCGACGAGCTGGCAGAGCAGTTCGTTCTGCGAGCCGCCGCCGACGACATGGATGACCGACACGGCCTTTCCCGACAGCGCGGACGCGCGACGCACCGCGTGCACGAACGCATCGGCGAGGCTCTCGATGATCGACCGCACGAACTCGGCGCGCGACAACGGAACAGGTTCGCCTCGCTCGGTGAGCCATGCCGCGATCTTGCCCGGCATGTCTCCCGGCGCGAGAAACCGCTGGTCGTTCGCGTCGAAGACCGGCACGTCGTTCGTGACTGCCGCGGCCGCGGCCAGGAGGGCAGGCAGGTCGATGACCTCGCCCTCCGCCTCCCACTCGCGCACCGATTCGCTCAGCAACCAGAGGCCCATCACGTTGTGGAGGTACCGGATGCGGCCATCCACTCCGCCCTCGTTGGTGAAGTTCGCGAGACGGCTGGCCTCGGTGAGCACCGGATGCTCGAGCTCGACGCCGACGAGTCCCCACGTGCCGCAGGAAATGTAGGCGAAGTCGTCGGTCGTGGCGGGAACCGCGACCACGGCAGACGCGGTGTCGTGCGATCCGACGGACACAACCTCGAGCGGTGCGCCGACTCGAGTGAGCGCGTCGCCCTCCAGCACGCCGACACGTTCTCCGGGGACGATCAGCGGCGGCAGGAGGTGCGGGTCGAGGCCGAGACGCTCGGCCATGGCACTGTCCCAGCGCCCGGTGCGGATGTCGAGCAGCCCCGTCGTCGATGCGTTGGTCGCCTCGGCGAATCGCGCTCCGGTCATCCAGAAGTCCAGCAGGTCTGGCACCAGCAGCACCTGGTCGCCCTGCGCCAGGCGCCCGGCCAGCCGGTCTGCCGTGAGCTGGTACACCGTGTTGAACGGCAGGAACTGCAGGCCATTCGCGGCGTACAGGTCCGCCGCGTCGACCAGCCGATGCGCTTCGTCGACTGCGGCGAGGTTGCGCTCATCGCGGTAGTGGAACGGCTCGGCGAGCATTCGTCCGTCGCGGATGATCGCGTAATCGACGGCCCACGAGTCGACCCCGATGCTCCGGATGTCCGGCTCCGCTCGAACCGCGGCGGCGAGGCCGTCGAGGACGTGTGAGTACAGGCCGGAAACGTCCCAGTGCAGGCCGTCGTCAGCCGCGACGGGCCCGTTCGGGAATCGCGCTACCTGCTCGAGCCCCACAGAGTTCGCGTCGACGTGACCGAGCATCACGCGACCGCTGGTCGCGCCGAGGTCGACGGCGGCGACGACCTCAGTCATCGAGGCCCCTTCCGTTGGTCGAGTAGCCGCGCGACGAAGGAGCCGGCGTTATCGAGACCACTGTTGCGGCGAGGGGTGGTCTCGATGACGCGGGCTCGCAGGCTCGCGCCGCTACTCGACCAGCGGAGTTTGCGGGCTCGCAGGCTCGCGCCGCTACTCGACCGGCGGAGTTGCCGGTCATCGCAGGAAGGCAGCCGCGACGCCGGCGTCGACGGGGATGTGCAGTCCGGTCGTGTGGCTGAGGTCGCTGGTGCAGAGGACGAACACGGCGTTGGCGACGTTCTCCGGCAGCACCTCGCGCTTCAGCAGCGTGCGCTGCGCGTAGTACTTGCCGAGGTCCTCCTCCGGCACCCCGTAGACGGCCGCGCGCTTGGCGCCCCAGCCGCCGGCGAAGATGCCGGAGCCGCGAACGACGCCATCCGGATTGATGCCGTTGACCTTCACGCCGTACTCACCGAGCTCCGCCGCGAGCAGCCGCACCTGGTGCGCCTGGTCTGCCTTGGTCGCCGAGTACGCGATGTTGTTGGGCCCGGCGAACACGGAGTTCTTGGACGAGATGTAGACGATGTCTCCGCCGAGCTTCTGGTCGATCAGCACCTTCGCTGCGGCGCGCGAAACCAGGAACGATCCCTTCGCCATCACGTTGTGCTGCAGGTCCCAGTCGGCGACCGTGGTCTCGAGAAGCGACTTCGACAGCGACAGGCCCGCGTTGTTCACCACGATGTCGAGTCCGCCGAACGCGAGCAGCGCCGCGTCGATGGATGCCTGCACCTGGGCCTCATCCGTCACGTTCGCGACGATGCCGATCGCAACGTCAGTCGAGCCGAGCTCCGCCGCAGCCGCGCGTGCCTTCTCGAGGTCGAGGTCGGCGATCACGACGCAGGCACCCTCGGCCGCGAGCCTCGTCGCGATGGCCTTGCCGATGCCGGATGCCGCCCCGGTAACGAGGGCGATGCGTCCGGCCAGCGGCTTCGGCGCAGGCATCCGCTGCAGCTTCGCCTCCTCGAGCGCCCAGTACTCGATGCGGAATTTCTCCTCGTCCGAGATCGGGGTGTAGGTGGAGATGGCCTCGGCGCCGCGCATCACGTTGATCGCGTTGATGAAGAACTCGCCGGCGACGCGTGCCGTCTGCTTGTTGGCGCCGTATGAGAACATCCCGACGCCGGGGACGAGGATGATCGCCGGGTCAGCACCACGGATCGCTGGCACGTTTTCGTTGGCACCGCCCGTCGAAACCACACCGGCGTCGTAATACGCCTGGTAGTCCGAACGGTATTGCGCGTGCAGCTCGTCGAGGCGCGCGATCGACTCCTCGATCGTGGCCGTGGCCGGCAGGTCGAGCACCAGCGGGCGCACCTTGGTGCGCAGGAAATGATCAGGGCAACTGGTGCCGAGCGCCGCGAGGCGGGGGTGCTCCGATGACGCGAGGAAGTCGAGAACGACATCCGCATCCGTGAACGAGCCGACCTGCGGCTTGTCCTCAGACGCGATGCTGCGCAGGTGTGCCGCCAGCGCCGCCGCCTTCGCGAGGCGCTGTTCCGAGGGGAGAGCCCCGTAACCCTCCAAGGGGGTTCCCAACGGATTCGCGCGCCCGTTGTCGTCGATGTACTTCTGTGCGGTCTCGATGATCCAGAGGCTGTTCGCCTCGGCCTGGTCGGAGGTGTCGCCCCACGCGGTGATGCCGTGGCCGCCAAGAATGCAGCCGATCGCGTTCGGGTTCGCCGCCTTGACCGCTGCGATGTCGAGCCCCAGCTGGAAGCCTGGACGACGCCATGGCACCCAGGCGACCCTGTCGCCGAAGGCCTTCGTCGTCAGCTCCTCGCCCTCGCCCGAGGTCGCGAACGCAATGCCGGCGTCCGGATGCAGGTGGTCGACGTGTGCCGCATCCACCAGTCCATGCATGGCCGTGTCGATCGACGGAGCTGCCCCGCCCTTGCCGAACAGCGTGTAGTCGAAGGCTGCCACCATCTCGTCTTCGCGTGAGGCCCCCGGGTAGACGTTCACGAGGGCGCGCAACGCATCGAGCCGCAGCACCGCGAGGCCCGACTCCGTCAGCGTGCCGAGGTCTCCGCCCGAGCCCTTCACCCAGAGCAACTCGACCGGCTCGCCCGTGACGGGATCGGTCTCTGTGCCTTTGGCCGACGTGTTGCCGCCGGCATAGTTGGTGACTTTCGGGTCTGCGCCGAGACGATTCGATCGCGCGATGAGCTCTGCTGCCGTTGGATTGGTCATGGGGAGGGAAGCCCTTACGTGTCAGATCTGGCGGAAGTCGATGTCGAGCAGGTTGGCGGCCGCCTTGTAGTCGGCGGCACGATGGCCGATCGACAGCGCCCAGTGATGCCCGATCCCCGTCGCGCTCCACTCGTCGACCCACTCGCCTGGATCGCGACCGAAGTCGACACGGGATGTCGTGTTGCCGATCTGCAGCAGTGGGCCGGGCACGACCTCGCCCTCTGAGACGATGAGGGCGAACGAGCCATCCCGATCCTGGCCGAGGCCGACCGTCGTCACGGGGCCCGGCTGCACGTCGAACTCGACGCTCACGCCCCAGCCACGCTTGCCGTGATA
>Ga0247779_1001100_pt1 | contig 13721 bp, 20 predicted proteins | sample UWRJL221509R5_FD_179925 | JGI IMG/M metagenome (GOLD analysis project Ga0247779, IMG submission 179925) | Plant litter microbial communities from Arlington Agricultural Research Station in Wisconsin, United States - UWRJ-L221-509R-5 | ecosystem: Environmental > Terrestrial > Plant litter >...
ATTTTGTTTTTTCTTTTTTTTTTTTTTTTTGGCAGGCCATACGAGAATGTCTGCGCTATGCTTTTTTCAGCAGGAAATTTACAAAATCGGAAAGTGACAAAATCATACGTTTCAAAAACAGTCGTAATACATAGATGAGGAGATCAAAATTGGTACAATGTGTATGAGAGGAATATAAATTAAACGGGCAGCTGGCGAACTAATTAGGGTATTGTCATTTGATCCATTATCTATGCCAAATAAGCTGGATGCGACCTTTGGTTAAACGAAAAGGAATTAAGGCCCTGTATATGATCAGCCCATTGCTCGACGTGCGGTGCTTGCCAAGTATACGGAGAGTGTTGCATATAATAGCAGTATGTCTGGTCTTGAAGAGTCGACGACTGGCAGGGAAAATAGTTATCGAAATGGACGCTGGAATTGTAAGCCAGGCTCAGGGAAGGTGAATAATATCGAGTCACCCTCGTTTTCCTTCTCCTTGGCTTTGGAAAATCGATTCGACTTCCATCTAAAATCCAGAAATTACCTCTTCCCACTAAATCACTTCGGGAAGATATCTTGATGTTAACAAATAATGGCTCTAAAGAGAGTTTATGTCTCAGCGAGCGCTGGACACATGGCATTCATCAGTGAACGCAGAATTGCATGCCATCTATTGAACGTGATTCACCTTGTATGCAGGTCTATCAATTATTAAACGAGGAAATTTCTCGTCAATGGCACGATAAATATCCGACAGCTTGAGCTTCTTCTCAGGTGAGCTGTGGATTGCTAGGGCGGCTAATAGAAGATAGCTGGGTCGTGTAGTGGGCACGTAGTCCGGGAGAATGTTGAGCGTTAAAGGGACAGAATGAGGCACCGTCTGAAGCTTCAATCTGACGATAAGTTGCCTGATCACTTGTTCGTTTACTGAATAAAGATAATAAGACCCGGGATATCCAAAAAAAAAAGTATCTGTTATCGACTCACTCCGTTGCAAATCTTCCCAGTAAACATCGAGCTGGTCACTCTTTCATTTAACGTAAGCTTAAGACGTACACTATGCTTGTGCTCCGAGTCTAAGCATACCAAATATGGGCTCGGAATCCTTTCATCAGATGTTGATAACGAAGAATTGTAGTCGCTGAAAGATGAGGAGGAGTAAGAGTGATTGTTGCGCGTCTGTAGAGTCATACTGTGTCTGAGGTCCCAGGAAAGATATGTCCAAGAAGAGTGCGCAGTGAAATGATTGTGAGGAGTAAGAATGAAAGCAGGATCCTAGAAGACCATTCTTATATAGCCTCATAATCTACGTGTATTGGAATGTGGGCAGCCAGGATGATCGTATAGCTTCCTGACGCCGATTGACGGAGGGCTGAAGGGCCTACTTCTGGCAACATATCAAAAACGCCTTTTGTTCATCGCCTAGATCAGTGCAGAGCGTTGCTTGCTATTAGGCCTATTTCTCTCTTGAGATCAACCAGTGATTGGGGACATTGTTCTGGAGATCACTGCCAAGAAGGCCTTTGTGGTTCGCATTTGATGGAAGATCACAACTTCGATGCACGCCTTCAACGTTCAACAGCCGCATGATCATTATTTTTAACGATAGCCAACTATAGGCATTCCTTCCTTGCCGTAGGTATGCATCCTGGTGTACTGAGATGATGAGGTGGGCCAGAAAAACGAAAAGGAAGCGTGTAACCACGTCTGGTGATTGATTATTGACCCCACACGAACAAGACTTCGTTGAAAGGATTTGGATTCTGAGCCAAGTTCCAATCCCGGAACACGAGAATAGTGCCGAACGGGCAGGCTCAAAGCACGCCGTTTATCGGCTTCACACGCCCTTGTGTGTCCAACAACTCTCCCATGTCGATGTGAAAAGTAAACAAATTTGACATAATTTTGCAGAAATCTCAGATGGCTTTTGTTGAGTAGAATGAAGACGTCAAGAGAGAAAGAAAAAGAGAAAACACACCCAACCGCAAAAGTGCTCTGCAAACGGCGTTTCCGTGCTGGGCTGACCGGGGAGGATCGCTTCGGGTGTACCTCGGCAGTGCAAAAGGGACTTTAGGGAATGGTTAGTTAGGTCTGCATGGGTTCTACTAAATAGACATTAATAGACACAATAATAATAATAATAATAATGAAGACGTTTGTGGGCAAAAAAATTAATTTTATACACAACGTGTTCTGGGTTCGGCCTTTGATCGCTGTATGTCTGACAAATAAGTTAAAAGTCTACATAAACTGAGTTTCTAATGCCTCGCAATTCTGATATAGATATTATGGGAGGGTTGAAAATTCAGTCTACATCGTATTTGCTGTATATTCTCAGAGATATAGTGATCAGTGTCCTTGATAGGTTCGAGTTCGATCGGCATCACGTTGGCCACTATCCTGGCCAGTTGCCGCTCACCGGCATTCACCTTCAGCTCTTCACGAAGTGCATTCCACTTCGGGTTTTGGTCGCTGTATATCTGGAATAGTACAGATACATGTTTTGTCTAGGTTTTAGTAGATTGGCTGTACCATATAGAGCAAGACTGAGGCCTTAAGGACTTAAATAGGGTGATTTTTTTCCTCTATGTCATAGAAAATTATACAATCATATCAAAAGCCCGCAATGTTCTTTTTCTTGCTAAGGCACTTGTTGGGGAATCTTCTACCTGTTTTATTTCTTTTTCTGTTTCTGGATCCACATTTTTCTATATGTTATGGGATAGAATGTTGTAGCTCCCTGTGTAGAAAGATTCAGACAGAAAATCTTGCATTAAGCAGCATTACATAGTCACGCGCCCATAGTGCCACCGAAGTGATTATCATCGAAACCCCTCTTGTAACAGTCCTTGTGCATAAATCCAATGGATGCCTCTATGATACCCCCACGACACTTTTCATCACTGACTACTTTGTAGAATTTGTATGAGATTGTTTTTTATGTTTGGAAATAGTACTTAGAAATGATATTTTACAGTTGTGTCAACTGTCGGCCGTTAAACGTAAACGTAAAGAGGGATAGTGATTAACCTGTATTATTGCAGTTCGCGACGTATTCGGTAGTGCAGATTTCACCTGCCCTTGGAGCTTTGAACTCGTAGTGTTCACTCAACGCCTAAGGGTTTCGTGTACGAGTGTCAAACGGAATCTCCAGAAAATCCAACGCGAGGTTTCCCTACTCCCTGCCAAACCAGACTTCGGCACTTTCCTTACCTACTCCTTCAGGCGAACGAGAGTCTGATCCTTCCTTACCCCAGAATCCACCTTTAAAAGCAAGACCTTCATCGTCTCCAAGTACCCATTCAACTTCGTAATGCTCATCAAAGCCAATGACCATGTCATCTCCGCGCTCATTCCTCTTGTGCCCTTCTTTCTCTCTCACTTCAGCATTTGACCAGAGAACGGTAACGTTGAACAGGTTGCCGGAGAAGTGGGAGAGTCGGAGGTGAGTAGCAAAGGTGCGTTTGAATGGGATAATATATGTAGGGATGGTCAGATCGGACGCGCTGAGAATGCGTTGGACGGCCTTCGATTGAAGGAGTGCGTCGCAGTGCTCGTGAGCGGACTGTGACAAGTTATTGCTTTCCTTCTTGGTATTTGGGACGAAGCAGGGTGCAAGCGTCCCATACGTCAGATGTGTGTATTTCCTCTGAGCCATCGCAGAGAATAGTTCGGTGGGCATTTCTGGCGAAGTCGGACGTGGCGTAACCTCCCTTGCCTTTTCGACTAAATCATTGTGTAGTTTCTCGAATCTGAGCAAGAAAACTGCTTTCAATAAGCGAGCCTCTAGTTGACGCTAAACACACACCTTTCATTCCAGTCTATCTCTTTCAACCCAAGAAGTTCGTCGGCAATACGAAGCTTGACGGCTTCCATCAGGAATTCACCATTTTCATCATTGGAAAGTGAAATAATGCCCAAATTGTCGTCGGGAAACCTAGCTACCTGAGTCTTGTACCCAGGATTACTACCACCATGTTCGATGATATCGTGTCCCTGATAAGAATACCTCCATTGGCCAGCTCCGTAAGCTTTGACGCTCTGTTACAGTTATTAAATTATAAACCGATTAAATTATAAGCCGATACGGTACAAACGATGCAACTTACATATTCTGGGAATTCGGGTTTGCCGTGAGATACAGAACGGCCATAGGCAACGTGGTCAATGACTTCTTCCGGGATGATAGTTTCATTGGTATACGGATGGCGACCTTCATTCATGAGCATGGACACCCAGGTAGCCTACGAGACAAATTATTATATCATCTAGACAAAGTAAAATCATAGACGCACCAAGTCTTTCGCAGATGACAGAACACCTCCAGCACCCGCCCATATTTTCTCTTCTCCTGGACGTAAAAAATATGGTACAGCGGGGATGAACGTTCCGTTCTTTCCGTTAATGACATTTCTCATGTCCCAGTGGAACCCGTCAGCGAACGTTCCCCGCGCTTCAGCCTCCGCAACCGAGAACGTGGAGGAGGTCATATTCAACGGTTCGAAGAGGTGTTGTGAAATATATGATTCGAAAGTCTGATTTAACAGAACTTGGGGAAGATAGGAAAGAGTCTCGTACATCAAGTTGTTGTACTGGAATGTTTCGCGAAACTCTGCTGAGGGTCGAAGGTGACGTAGCGTCAATATCTAAAGTACGCATTAAATGTGTTACTTGATTCGAGATATAGAAATACCATTTCTGACACATTACCCTCTCTCCATGCCCCAGAAAATTCGTGGCGAGGCATCCCAGTTCGGTGTGATAGCATGTCCTGCAAGGTTACTCCTCTGTCCATGTCCTCGTCCATCAGCTTCCATTCAGGAATCAGGTCGCGTATCTTGGTCGACCATTTGATTTCTGCTCCGCGTTCTTGAGCGAGAGTCTTATTTGACACGAGGAGTCCAACCGAAATTGCCAAGAATAGCTTGCTGTTGGAGGCGATAGCGAAAACAGAATCTGGCGTTACTGGGGATCCGTCAGCACACGCGATACCATATCCTCCGAATTCATGCCTCCATCCTGTCGGAGACGTGTCATCTTTTCGAACAACGGCGACTGACAGTCCAGACGAGTTCCATTTAGTGAGTAAGGTGTGGATATATGACTCCGTATGTTTTGAAATCAAAGGCTCTGGTGAGTTTACTGACCGGAAAGGTACTTGCAGTGCCCAGATGAAAGGCACGAGCCCGAGTACATCCCACAGTGTGAGTTTCATGCTACTAGGTTTTCTGAGACTCTAATAGGTGGATAATGGTGGTGGCAAATGAGCCGCTGGTCGAAGCGCGTACCAGCCGTAGTTGTCAAAAGAATTGATGAGATCTCCATGGTGCCAAGGCAGATGGAGATCTCAGTCTTTTATCTTATCTGATTACTTTTCATTCAAGTAAAAAGGTATATATTACTCGCGCTCAAAATCGTCTATTTCCATTGTGGGTATGAATATTTAACAATCAAATTTATTTGATTTATGCAGAAGGAAAAAGATAAATGTAAAGAAGATAGGTCTTGGAACTGGAATATTGTACAGAATATGTGAATTTCCGGTCAAAAGATACATAGGAAGCATACTACAGTACAGGGTGTGGAGAAAAGTTGCTGAGAACTTATAGTCCATGAAATTCAAAAAAGAAGCGGACAATACTTGAATGATAATTTGCGTAGGTTCATCGGCATCCCGCAGACTCGAATCCATTGTACAGCGTGGCGTACTGATTTCCATTGGCAAATAGCGTATCGTGCGTGCCTTGCTCGACTATTCTGCCATTATCCATGCATCTGGAACAGGGAAAAGATGTTATTAATAATAAATTTCTGCACAACCTCCAGTGATACGCACAGAATCAGATCAGCATGCTTTGCGATCTTAGCCAGCTTATGAGTGACTACAATCATCGTCTGACCCTTCTTCTGGGCAGTCTCTCTGAACTTCTCCAAGATGTCACCTTCCGATATAGAATCAAGAGCATTGGTGGCCTCGTCGAGAACGATGAGACGGACGTTCTCGTGCTTGAGTCTCATGAAGGCTCTGGATCTATACATGAGGCAGTTTAAGCACCGTCCCAGAGAACAGAACAAGTGATGGATTTACTTACGCTGTAAGACGTTGCTTCTCGCCGGAGGACAGCGCTATAGTACTCACGTTCTTTGGAACATTCACATCGAGGGCGGCGATAGAAGCAGCTCCAGCCTTCTTTCCGACTACATAGCATTCAATGGAGCGGGGATTCAGCACCGTTTCGTAGCCATGTTGCTTAACCAGGCTAGTTGCTCCTCCAAGATAAGCTGCTTCGTCCACATCTACCTGTTTCACCAGCGCACGGGAATTTTGACTGGTCAATCCAAGTAAGATATGCTCTCGAATGGAGCATGCTGGATAGATCGCTTCTGATTGCCCAATGTAAACCATCGCCTGAAGATATTGATTAATATCGTATCTCGGAAGTTTATGACCATCAACTGAAATTTCTCCTTCGGTCGGTTGAAGGAGCCCGCACAAGAGCTTAACCAAGGTAGACTTTCCACTGCCATTAGGACCAGCAATGACGACAAGCTGGCCAGGTTCGATCTTGAAGTTGACATGATCCATGGAGAAGGAGTTCTTATTGTAGCTTTGACTGTATTGGAAGGACACATTGCTGTTCGCATGATGAGGGGGGGAAAGACAAAATAGACTCAATTAATAAACGCACTTGAGTGAAAATGCAGCTCCATTCAAACGTTCCCCGGTCGGATAAGATAACAGCGCTCGACGGGTCTTTGCTCGATCCAAAACTCGATAAATGCGCTGCACGCGTCTCATAAGAATTCCCAAGGATACACCTCTGATTCCTTTGATACTCTCCTTGTGAGTGCTCATGATCAGCTGCAGGATAATCATTGTAGTTATCATAGACTGTACGGAGCTCGCCCATGGAATCAAGGCTCCATACACAGCCTGACAAGTAAAACCACTTTCAGTATTCCGAGGCAGTACAAGCATAAAAATCCAGTGCTTACAATTGCGCAGCTATTCATTAGGAAACTCGGAAGAGCCCAATACCATTGTACCGGGATTCCCCATGATATAATCCAATAATCGGTTTTGGCCTTGCTCAAGCGCGTAGATGCGCATTTATACTCTGGGTAGCAGTTGTGAATACCCTAGTAGAGAGGAGAAACTCCTATAAAATAGCCGACACTTACCTTCCATCACATAATGTGTCAGCCCGTCCTTGTGTATAGCATAGCGATACTCTTCGCTGAAAACCATATGAAATAAGGCCATGAGACGATTATAGTCGACATTCTTGGTCCAAAAGGTGTAGCCCCCGCCGCCGGCACCGTTAGACGGAATGAAGAACCCGATGAAAAGAGAAAGCGCAGTCAACGAATATAGAGCACCGGCGTCAAATCGTCCATGAAAAAGATACGTCAAATATGCCAAAGCCAGAACCTCAAATAGAATCACGCTGATATGATGAACCCGACCGAGAACAGCTCGGAAATAATCATACCCGGGTAAGTATGTACCATACTCGTATTCATTAGGGAACGACCCGAAGTCATCCTCTACTTATGAGGTCTATCAGCATCAAAATGAAATATAAAGATAGAGCACCACGTACCCGTCAAATCGTCTGAGTTTATTGTTATACGCGCTGCCACATCATACTTTGCGTCAGCCCTGCTTGTTGGAGGTAAATGTTACTCGATTAAGACACCGACCTTCGACGAGCCTTGGAAGGAAGTAAGCCCGGACAGGACCTGAGAACTCCGCCTGGAAATCGTTCCTGTCGGACGATAATCAATATACCCCGCTTCAATCGTTTAATTATTACATTACTTACATACGAACTTCCGCGAAATAGGACAGAGCATAGAATGTAAGCCAAAGAGACACCTCGCGCTTAATCCGGAGCATAATTCTTTCATGGGCGCTATCAGCGACCAAAAGATCTTGAACCTAAAAAGTGGCTTGAGCATCAGCAATATGACATGGCCGGTATTTTAGTCATCGTCACCCACGTCGAGGACTATGATCGAAGCTAAAGATAACGACAAAGCGGGGGCGATGGTGAGCCAAAACAAACACGCGTAGTACGCCACACATGTCTGCGGAGCGGCACTCCAGAAATCGTGTGCCACACGGTAAAATGTGTTCAGTGTTTCACGAGGATCTCCGAAGAGATAAATAGACCATTTCGGCTCATATGCGATCGTGAAGATCCCTTTGTTCATGTATTGAACGCCTGGCACCGTGACATTGGCCGAACAATCTTGAGTGCTACCATGATCCCTGTTGGGGTATGAGTCGTGCTTCCCGTACGGCGGAAGATCTGTCATTTTATGTAAATGAACGGCAGTTGACGAATGGGCGGGGAGGAAGACAAGTTTTGCTTGTGAAAGAAGGGAAAGAAGCGAGGTTCTTTTATAGACTTACCTGCACTGCAATCGAATCAACAACTGAATAACTAGTTCACAGGACATGGGGCTGGATAGCGGCCAGATTAAGGAATTGTCGGAAGTTTTGTAGGAACATGAGGCGGTATGCGTCTGAGTACATCCTCATTCAGCGTGAAATGACAAATAAGGGAGATAAAGAGACTAACAGAAACTCCGCGAGTGGGGGTCTTTCTAGAAACCACTTACAAGTGTTAGTCCCCCATTTGATTACTTGGAGGAAATTTTATAAGCTAGAGAATGGTTGCAGTTGCGGCCGTCAGCCCTCAATCATCCAACAAAGAATGAACAAGAATTTTAAAAAGGGGTTAGTTAAATCATTGATGATGGTTGACGAAAATATGGACTCAATCTCAATACAAGGAGAATACAGATATCGGGAAAACAATCAAATGATTCACAAAGTATTTTCTTTGTTTTTCTTGGAACGGTGGCAGATGGGCGCCTGTAACAAATATCAACATCATAGTAGTTGGGCAAAGGATGTCAACGCCACACCTTGTTTGTTTACGTAATTTCCAGGAAAAAATAAATTCAACCCTCTATGTACTTGAAAAAAACCAAAAGCGCAGGCCCGATTTTGGGAATTACCCATTGAGTTATACATATATATACGGAGGGTTCCAGGAGTTTGCCATGTTTTCGGGGGTTCATATTTATGGAACCAGCGATCAGTTAGGAGGTTGAGACCCTCCTATCCCATACTAGTATTTCGGAGGGAATGGAAGTAAGCATTCGCCAAAAATACGATGAGTGGGGACAAAGTAATATACAGCAGCATCTATCAACGGGTATCAGTGAAAGTATTTCACGACGAAAGGAAGGGTGGAAACCCGCATGGAGCAGACTCCCATATCTCCTTGATCCTGGGGGTCCAAAATCTATGTTCGTTGAGGTGACGACTCTAACCAAATATCCATCAAGTTCCATACGGTTCTCTGTTCCTCGGTCCATTCATCTCGTTTCTCCACGACACAAGAGGCGCATAGTCCGTGAGACGCCCAATCAATTTCCTTTATCCTCTGTAAAGACTCTAGTGGTTTATAGACACCATCGTCTTCCAACGCTGGTTGGATAACGAGCGGCATCCATGTTTCCGCAAAAACATCAGTACATTCCATATGCCGGGTGGCAGAGGGCGTGAATAAGATTGGCGTGAAGTGATTGATAATTTGATTCATGAGAGACATGCAGATCTGGGCATCGGCGGGGGAAAGGTTGGCGATTGCCTTCGATGGAAGAAGGGGAGCAGATTCTGACGTCGAACCGTCGAGATATGAACTCAACTGAGGGACCTGAGACGACCCATTGATCGACAAAGTCCCGTGGCTGGGCGAAGTTGAATCATCAACATCGAATTCCGTGGTCGTAACCAAACTATACAGGATCGCTTTGCGCACCTGATACATGAGGAGTTTGTAAGATTTTCATATTTATTGCAAAGATGTGCTCACAGATGATAAATTAAGCTCTGTAGAGATCGGTAAAGCATCATGAAGAGGATGGTTATGTGTAAACCTGTCCGGGTTCTTGGGAAACATGTCCTCAAACAAATCGCGTGCAAATTTGTGGATGTTGGGATAATCGAGTTGTTTGGGGCTAGAGATCAACAGCAATGACATGATATGCGAAGCCGGAGATTCCTTGCTCAAAGGGCTTGTAGGTTGTCAGCTTTGATAGACAAAAAAGAATTTGGGGGGACTAAGAAAGCTAGAGCGTGATTGAGCGTGCCGCAGGATCAGACGCGGTTTTTCCATAAATGCAACCCACAGAAAAGACAGGGAAAATTTGAAATAGAAAATAGACTCACGCGTCGTGGTACAGATGCTGCAACAGAGCCTCCACATCCCGAGACCTGATGTTCAATTTCGGCTCGAGGATTACATGCTTCGTGTCATCGCGATTTTCATCTTTCGAAACACCAGAATTCTGTTGTGTGGCACCATCGATATGACCCTCTTTTCGTGGCTCTAAAGCCGAGAAGTATTTTGAATGTCGCGATAATAATGTGTGATGAACCTTGAACCTATGGCGTTCTACATCCAGGATCAAGGAGCCATCTGGGAACCAATAGATGGGATGATTTTGTACCAATACTTCTTCATTAATCGTAGGCTGATCCATATTGAAGAACTAAGCCCCTTGTAAGGTAGGAGGAAAAGATGGTAAACATATGGTAACTGCTCAGGTGTTGGAGAGACCGAATGTTTCTAGTACCCGGTCACCGATATCGATCACCGGTCACAGTATGATCACGGGACTATATGTAAATCTTATCTTATCTCTAATTAATATATCCCAAATTTAATTCTGCGCTGATGAAATGCAGTATTAACCACGTCGGAGACACGATAAGAGATGTCCTTCTTACCGAGTTACGGAGAATCAAATTGCAAAAGCAGCTTACCAAGTTTATGCATGATTTTAGACTTGGCTTAATTGATTTTTGTGCTAAGTTATAAATTCCAAAACAGATTAAACCTCACGTCAAGAAATCTCAATTTCGAACAGTACGCTCACACCCGTCACTTCGCAATAGATACATCGCAAATCCCGTCTCAATACCTAGTCTAATCTTATATACAATATAAAAGCCAATTATGTATGTGGGTGATCTGCATGCAGTGCCATTACATTATCAGCTGATGACACAACGTGCAGGACCAAATGCCCTCCACAGAGCAAAGTACACAGCACCGACGACAGGGACTCACAGGAAAATATTTTCCGATTGGTCTGTGAAATGATCCAATTTTACCGAAATTAAATACATGCATAGCCGATCTGTAGTAATATCCGTCAGGGAGTTTGTGAATGCCTCTACGACTGTAACCCACAAGTTGTGGGTCACCGGTCACCTTCTGAAATATTTCACATATCCTGCTCTCAGAGTTTCTTTTTCCTTCTAATTTTGGCTTCTTGAACAGCTGATTTGACCCTTTTGTACTAATTGTACTCCGTCGACTGATATCGTTAGGGCAGACCCTCGCACGGATTGTTGTAGATACACTGTAATTGTAATGCCATTGCCAAGCACACATTCAAGAAATGCGGATGGAGCTTACACTGAGGAAGGTTACTAAAGAAAGTAAACCAAGTCACTCTGCACGCAAGCTATATTCTCTTGATAAACATGACACGTCCGCGGCTCGCAGATGAGCCATGGATCGGTGCCGAATTTATAAACAACATACCAGATGGAGAAGTGGCGAATTTGACCGGTGTCCTCTCACTCCAGATGATATAATTGTGTTTCTAGAAGGCGGAGTATAAAGATGAACAGACTGAAATTGTCTTCAGCAGCGGTACCAGGTACCAGGGCGTCTAACGACGTCCCCAAATGCATTACTCCGAATTTAGGCGCCAGTCGAACTTTAAAATTTCTTGTATGCCTCGTCAACGAAGGCCCAACGCAGAGGGATTGAAAATTTTCTTCAACGTATAAACCGCGCCTATTACACGGTGTTCTGAAAGCTCCGATCAAAAGTCGTGTACTCTGGATGTACTCGAAATGAATTTCAAATGATGTGTATTCAGCCTTCCCTCGAAAGTGGTACCCACGGGCCACTAGCTCTTTGAGCATCATACCCCCATGCACCCCTAAAATATATGGATATGTATTATACGTATACAATGATCAAATAAATTTTATCGACGTATATCCAATATGTGAGGGTAAATGTTCAAGCTCAAGGGAGAAGAACTGATTTTCAGTAAAATTCAACTATCACACAGGAATTTTATTTCCTTTCTTGTCGATCCAACAGTGTGGTGCACCGCATAACCCGTGTCCATTAATAGTAAATCGGCAACCTGATTTCATGTAAAATCTCCCTCGCATGCAATGTTAGGAATCAACTAATTTCTGAGTAGCATGGGTAAGCTTTCAAATTCAAGTACCGTGTGTTCATGCAGTCAATCTACTACAAATTTACTCATTCGATGAAGTAGTTTACTCACCGCTCCAGGTACCACTCCTAATATTGCTTTTTTACGAGCTCGACTAGATCATTTGAATGACGATTTTCACGGGGAAATTATTGGGTATAATGGAAGTATCCCTCATCTACAACAACTCTAGAATATCAGACACTACATCAGAATCATAGTCATAGGAGCATCAAAGAAATACAGTTCAAGAGGTATCAGAAGCGTTTAAATCAAAGAAGATTACAGAAGGAATGGATGGCTAACACATCAAAAAAATACAAAAATTCGGGGAGCGACGGGGAGAAGGGAGCTCAGGAGTTGTTGATATCATGGGGAAAAAACAAGGGGAAAGACCACCGCCCCTACTCATAATCTTGATACCCATAATAGCGCTGACCTCTCCTAGGACCATGATAATCTAAAAACAGGCGACCATTAGTACGGCCAATCAAACTTGGGAAATCAAAAAAGATGGACATACATGTACTCGTATCCCTCACCGGACTAACGCCGGAAGCACCAGCAAGGTTAAGATACCCATACCCACCCATCGTACGCTTCGCAACAGGTGTACCAGCGCCTGCACCAACTAAAACCCACTTAGCACGACACCAGACGCAGGTCAGTTCCTTGCCACTGCTCTTCGCTGTGCGCTGCCACTGCTGGAAACACTCTTTGTGCAGAGCATTGCCACACTCCTCACAGAAAATGAGCGTTGTCTCCGCTACACCGTGCATGCCGTCGTAACAGATGGGGCAGTCGTCGTCGGGTCCTGGAATCCTCCTATTTTTCTTCCCAGCGTCCGCTGCAGGAGCGTCTGTAGGGATCTTACCCGTGGCGCGAGCGTAGGCTTCACGGATGTGTGCATGGGCGATGGAGTTAGGGGCGGGGGGCGCATTGGTAAAGATTTGCTCAAGCTCGCTCGTAAGGAGGGCCCTGCAAAACGGATTAGCTGGGCACAAGGGGTTTAACTTGATAAAACCGTACTTTTGGTACCAAAGTCCTGATTCACGAGTCACTTGAAGAACTAAATTGTTACGTCAGTTTCTTGATGACGATAATGTCGTTATCCATATCAGATGTACCTTTCAAAAACACGAACAACTAGAGTCTTGTCAGTAAACGATGTAGATAACAGGAATTTAGAGACTGACAATGTGTTTGCAGTGGTTGCCTTTGCAAGCGTCGGGGCCTATTTTGGGTCATATCATAAGCATATAAACAAAAACTAATGTGAAAAACGAACAATTGCAACGAGGAGTTTTGTCAATGGTGACAGTGTAAACCTACCCAAAACAATAAGATAATTGGCACCTGAGACAAGATAGGCGAACGTACATTGCCGGTCGACCCGAGGACGCTAAACTGTT
>Ga0247779_1001101_pt1 | contig 13718 bp, 16 predicted proteins | sample UWRJL221509R5_FD_179925 | JGI IMG/M metagenome (GOLD analysis project Ga0247779, IMG submission 179925) | Plant litter microbial communities from Arlington Agricultural Research Station in Wisconsin, United States - UWRJ-L221-509R-5 | ecosystem: Environmental > Terrestrial > Plant litter >...
GAGGATGAGAAGAAGTACTATCAGGACTTGTGTCTCAGGCTTGACCTCGTTTTGTGCTTTACGGAGCATGGTATGTGTCTTGTATGCATTTAGCGCCGCCTTTTGACGCCTCACACTGTTCCAGAGGCCTGCGAACCAACATTCCCTTTGCTGATCCTTCAAGACCTCCTCGAAACGCAAACAATTGGATCATGTTCTCATATCTTTTCCTGGATCGAAACACGCGCCGACAAGCTGACCGAAGGCATGGTACCGCAGAAGGGCAAAGCCCTTGTCCTTCTTCGAACACTCAACGACCTCCTGCGTCGACTCTCAAAAGTCGGCAGCACAACTATCTTTTGCGGTCGAATATTGACGTTCCTAAGTGGTGTGTTTCCTCTTGGAGAACGCAGTGGTGTCAATCTTCGTGGAGAATATGGTCCAACATGGGAAAGTGTCCAGAATACGGACAAGATGAAAGTAGATGATCCAGATGTTGTCGTGAAGGAACCACAGGCGGACAGGGCCGCAGAAGGTGATAAAATGGAGGTGGACAGCGAGAAACCATCTGTCATACAGAATGACGACAAGAGAGAAGGTAAGTATCAGGCATTCATTAACAATTATACGGTTAACGAGGCCAGATAGACTTCTATGATGTCTTCTGGTCTTTACAATTCCCATTCTCCAAACCGCCGCTGTTTGCAAAACCAGAGACTTTTGGACAATTCAAAGATGCGGTGAGTAGAGTTCTGCCCGTGATCAAAGAGGCCACTGCAAAGGAACGAGCTATGATGGGAAGTCGAGGAGGAGTAGGTGGCAGCAACACCTTAAAGAGGAAAAGAGAACCAGACGAGGAAACCAACTCTAACAACGAATACTTTTTTGCAAAATTCCTCACAAGTCCGGATTTACTCGACCTCGAGGTAAGGTCATTGAGTTTTGAGCAATTATCCAAGGCATTCTGACATGCTTGTACAAGATTGCTGATACCCACTTCCGTCGACAATTCTCATTCCAACTTCTCATCCTACTAAATCATCTCCTCAACTTCACTAAACCGGCAAAGGCGCTATGGACCTCGACTAGAAATCGTTCCCTTCAGATGGACTTCACTTTGGAAGAGCCAGAAGCGCAATGGGTCCAAGAGACACTGAACAAAGTAACGGAAGAACTTCGACAAACGACGCCTAATGGACGCATATTTGCGGACACTGCTAGTGCTATTCTGGAGAGAGAGAAAAATTGGGTGAAGTGGAAGAACGAATTATGTACACCATTCGACAAGGAGCCGTGGTCAGAAGAAGTTAATGGCACTAGAGTTGACTTTTTCGAAGCTACCAAGGGCGTTAGAGCCAAACTGCGGGAACCCCCTGCTGATTGGCGATGGCAATTAGGCACAGAGGCTTTGACAGAAATTTGGGATATGGGATACAAGGACCTTGAAGATTTGAAGAACCCATTCCAGTGAGTGACCCTTTTTACACTCATTGGGACTGGCACACTGATACTCCCGCGTTTCCAGACCTGGTGATGTCAAAGACTTTGTCAAAAAAGTCAAGCAAGAAGATGCCCGAATTGGGTTACGGAAACAGAAGTTGGATAGAATTGTAGCAATGGCTAAAAGCAGGACTGCGGCACCCCCGAAGCCGCCTGTCGACAACCCACCTCCAGCCATTGTCGTCTCATCCACAGAATCAACTGGTACTACCCTACCAGAATCTACAACTCGCTCCGACCCCGCACCCGGGACTCTCGCAGCACCGCGGCCCGTCACAGGCATGGCAAATTCACCTATCCACCCATCCCTACCTCCCAAACCTGGTTCACCGTCGAAACACGCATCTTCGTCGCAAGAACCTGTCAAAAGTGCTACTTCTTCTCCGAGTATTGCACCGGTATCCTCCCCTGCACCTGCTGCTGCACCGGCACCGGCATCTGCTCCCCCGCCAGCACCCATCGACGAGGAGATAGCGAAATACGAAGAGGTCAGTATGACATGCGTCATATGTGTATTTTCAAACGTGCTCAATCTCTATTATTTTAGAACAAACAACGATGGGCATGGCTTGCCTTGCGTGCGGCCCGCGATCAGCATCTGCAACACTTCGGAAAGATAGGAACAGGGGATATCGAACAATTGGCGCAAGAAATTGAAAAGGAAAAAGAAAAGCCTACGAAAGGGGACGATGCTCCTGGGTTATTAACGGCAGAAGATCATGTATCTGTAAGCCCCTCTCAGGGAGCAAGTACAGTGGTAGCCGCAGCAGAGGAGTCACAGCAGAAAGATGGAGAAGGGGATGTGAAGATGGAAGGATAATCTTTTGGATATCATATTTGTATTTTGTACTAGATAATAATAAAAAGTGGAAAATCGAGACGGGACGATGAAACCAACTTGGTCTTTGATCCGATCTTCTCAAACAGATGATGATAACCTGGATATAAACGAACGCGACTCTGCCAAATATTTCAGTCTTTCTTACTCGCGCGTCTTCATTTACTCATTATGTCTTCTCTCAAAGTATGTCGACGCGTTTTCTATAACTCATTTTTCCTCATCTTCTTGGTCAGAATGTACTTGTGACAGGGGGTGCGGGGTACATTGGTACGTTTCTCTGACCATCAGCTTCCTCTTTTTCTTATCCCTTAATCCAGGTTCACATGTCGTCTACGTCCTCCAAAAGACTAGGCGCTATAAAGTGATCTCCCTCGATAACAACCACAACTCAAGTTCAGCTGCTCTTGACCGCGTTTCCGAGCTATCGAAGAGCGAACTGCCAGCAAACGCTTCAGATCAAGAAAGGGAGAGCACCGAAATCGACTCTCATAAGTGCGATTTGACCAAATCAGAAGAGATCAGGGCCGTTTTTGAGAAGTATGGGAAGGGTGGAATTTGGGGTGTAATCCACATCGCTGTGAGCTTTAACGCTACTTGTCAGGCATTTTCGTTGAACACCTTTAATTATAGGCCTATAAAGCAGTCGGTGAATCGACAGAAATCCCCCTTACTTATTATGCCAACAACGTCAGCGCTACCATATCCCTCCTGCAAATCATGGGCGAGTATGATTGTCATAACATCGTATATTCATCCTCTGCTACTGTCTATGGAACACCTCCTGTCATTCCCATTCCCGAAACAACGAGATTGCAAGCTGACAGCCCGTATGGAAAGACCAAAGTAATGGCGGAAACTATAATCGATGATCTGTGCCATTGTAAGTACCTCAGCCACCCTCGAACTCGTACATCCTGACGGGAACTATCAGCGGACAAAAAATGGCGGGGGATCTCATTGCGTTACTTCAAGTAAGTCTACTGTTCTTTAAAAGTCGGTTGAGAGGACGTTACCGATCCACCCATGTTTCAGTCCCGCTGGCGCCCATCCGTCAGGTGTTATCGGTGAAGCCCCTAGGGGTCGACCCGGAAATTTACTCCCTTTGTTGGCGCAGATGGCTGTGGGTAGTGTGAAAGACGCAACTTTAAAGGTTTTTGGCAATGACTACCCAACTCCGTAAGTTCTTAGTGTCTTTTACACCCGTTCAAAATCTCTGATGGAGAGTAGCGACGGTACTTGCGTCCGGGACTACCTTCACATTATGGACTTGGCCTCTGGACATGTTCTGGCCCTCAATGCTCTGGCCCCCGATTCGACTATTTTCAGATCCGATACCTCAGCGTTCTACAAGGCCTACAACCTAGGCAAAGGCAAAGGAGTCAGTGTTCTGCAAATTGTTGATGCTATGCGCAAAGCAACTGGGTTTGACTACAAATATGAAATCATTGGCCGAAGGTATTATCTCCTGTCTTTGATCATCATTTAGTTTTGACGCATTCTGTCAGACGAGGAGATGTCCCTGATCTTACCGCCGACCCAACACTTGCGGAGAAAGAGTTGGGTTTCAAAGCTCCTGCAGATCTTGAAACTATGTGCCGCGATTTGTGGAATTGGCAGTCTAAGAACCCAGTGGGATATGGTACACAATAATTGGTGCTCACTTGTATATAATAAAAAGGGACGTTTTTTTCTTTTAGACTTCTGCTACTGGCTGTCACTTCTTCATTTATAACTTTTACATACTATTATTCAATGTTGGATCGCTTACATATGTATACTGTGTTTCTCCCCTTGAACATAATGAGTGTTATGGTACTCGTTGTACTTCTTCTTTCTGTCTTGCTTCTTTTTCTTGTATAGATCAATGGTATAGGTGAGTTTTTTTGGATGTCATGGATATATTTATATTTACGACTTATCTTGCTTCTGAAGTGAATTAGTAACGGTGGATAGAGTGGACACCGTGAGGAAACCTGGCGTATGTCAGTGTCAGCTTATGTCTTCTCTTGAAACGCAGCGCTCTCACTCCCTGGTGACAAAAGTTCTGCGCCGCGTAAGGGGCTTTCATACTATGTATGTAGCCCTCAGTGTACGCTCCCTGTTACACCCCGGACATTTGGCCCGCTGGAAGAACTCATTTTCCATTGACACCTATTTTTATGAACGGTCTGCTGCGTTTCTCAATCACTTTCTTGCAGGTATAGTACAAAGCGCGCTACCCTGTAACCCGATTCATATTGTTTTTCACAGGACTCCTCTCGTGATTAGCCCTACCTCAAAGCATTTTGTTCACTTGTTCTCATGCTCGAGCTAAGGAGTATGCTTATTTTGCTTGGCTTCAATCTATTTTCATTTTTTGAAAATCTCTACTTCATGGAGCTTTCTATGGCCACACAAAGTACAAAATTGTACTATGCTTCGAGCACATAGTCACTCCCAGAACTTCAGGATTGGCGTGAGATGGACCGCGGACCCGCCTGACCGGGGAATATCCTCTGTATATATAGTGAGGTTCATTGAAGACTTACAAGAATACAATCCACAATGGCCATCGGAATTTTGGGTGAGCCTTTGCGATATCTACTTGCCAATAATTGTTTCTGAATTTCACTGGCATCTGGCCATTGCAGAAGATAAATATCTTGAGAATGTTCCAGGGACGGCGCTTTTGTCAGATTTGGGCCTTGTTCATGGACGACAGGTAATTTATTTGGCCCATCGTCTCTGCTCTATCGATTTATTTGTCATCTATATCCAGGTCGCAATAGATAAAGCCGCGAGTCTGAAGAGAGGCGTTGGAAAAGAGAGTCATATCATTCTTATTCCGCAACCATCAGATGACCCAAACGACCCGTTCGTATTCCGCTCCGCCTGCTCGTATTGAAGCCATTTATTGAGTCTGTTGATGCTCGTGTTAGCTTGAACTGGCCTCGATGGAAAAAGGAAGCATGTTTTTGGACACTGTTCGTCTACCAATTCCAACTTATAGTTCCTGTATCTCACAAATCATTCTTTCAGAGCCTTCGCTGCGACTCTTGACGGTGCCTTATCTCCCATGGTTGGTCCTGGCTATGTGCTCCTATCCAACCAATTTGGAGTGAGCGTGGACGAGGTAGCCTCGTCCTTCGGATCTATCTTACTAGGATTGGGATGCTTTATGTGAGTCATGCTCTCGAGATGGTTGGTAACATGGCCGAAGTTCTTATTATGTCTTTCTCTAGGCTTTTCCAAAATACTTTAGCCGCGAAATTTGGTCACCGTATTGTGTATCTGTCATCAGTGTCCCTGGTACGTGTCTTGCTGCTCTCTCACTGATAATTTTAACGGCTTGAAAGATGTTTATATCTTGCATATGGTGTGCAGTCAGTCCCAATATATCGTCTATAAAGGCTTCGAGAGTTTTCCAAGGATTTGGAATGTCTGCGTTACAAAGGTACTTGAAAGCCTCATGGAATACTCAATTTGAGGTTAACTATAGCTTTTGACAGTTTGGTGGCTTCTACCATAGAACAAATATACTTGTGAGCTGAACGTTATGTCAATCCAAAGAAGCCCTGTCGACTGATATACCTGTAGTGTGCATGAAAGAGGGAGTCGTTCCGTTATCTGGAGCTTCTGTATCATGGCAGGGATTACATTGTCAGTGCTTCTCGTTCACACGAACGACATGTTACTGATAGCAACTAATGCATACCAGGGGACCGCTACTTTACAGCTACGTGATCCAGAATTTATCTTGGCAGATGGGATTCTGGTTTGTCACTATTCCTCTTGGACTCTCAGTTCTTTCTGTCTTCTTCCTTGTCCCTGAGGTACGTTGTTCTTTTTTTTAATGCCTGACTTGAGACTAAGGCACTTCTGACCAAGACGACGTATCATCGAGAGGAAAGCAGGCAGTCGAAAGACTCGGAGAAAGAAAGTGTCGACGACACAAAACTGTCAGCTGAAGACGTGGTTATACTGAAACGCAAAAGTTATATATCACAGCTAGGAGTGTGGAACGGTACTTTCAGTGATGACAACCTCATCAAGCTCTTTCTCCGCCCCTTCCCTTTCTTACTTTCACCAGTTGTGAGTTTTCCGCATTTTATATAGTGGCATAGCAACTGATTTTGTGTAGACATGGTTCATTTTCCTTTCTCATGGCATGCAGACTGTATGGCTGAGTGCGTATCGTTTTCCGCTCTCGAAGTGTGCTGATACGCTCTGACACCTCAATTCAAGGTCTTATGCCCATTTGTTCTTCGACTATATTCACCATCGAATATAATTTCAATGCCACCCAAATTGTACGTCATAGCCGCTGCGACTACGCGCATATATTCACTTCAGATCTTAGGGACTGACTAACCTAGGAGGCATCGTTGGGATCGTGCTTGCTATGTGCATAAGCGGACCTCTGACAGACTGGGGCACGGTCTGGATGTCTAAGCGCAATGGGGGCGTCTATGAACCAGAATTCCGCATCGTTTTCCTTGCAACTATGCTCTTTGGTGTCTTCGGCTATGCCGGATGGGCAGGTGAAAGCCCTCTATCGACATATCTATCGTCAACTGAATTACTCACTCATCCTTATTAGTCGGAACAACGCAAAACATGCCTTGGATTGGGGCTGTTTCATGCATAGCGTTTGTGTGCCCTTTCTCCCCAAAGGTTCATCATTAACCCCTATTCAATAGAATGGCTAATTTCAGTATGGTAGTGTCTGGTTCGGCCGCAGTCACATATCTGCTTGACTCCCACAGGGAAAATGCGCTCCATGTCTTAGCTCTCAGTAATTTCGGAAAAAATATGGTCCTCTACGGGTTCACCTTTTTCGCGAATGGCATGATTGCTCGGAAAGGGGTCAAGGTTTCTCTTCTCATTCTTGCAGCATGCCAGGCTGCCTGTTGGCTTGCCTCAGTCCCGATGTATATCTATGGGAAGCGTGTCAGGTCATTTGTTCGTCTTCCTTATTTTGTAATTGCTAATGATATATGAGCTAATTAATGTCTTACTATTACTATGCAGATTGCGCGTCATCCAGAAATCTTCCTTGTTGGTCAAAGTCAAAAGGGCCAGTAAGGCTAATGATAATGATAATTCCCGACTAACGAATGATGTAATGATAAGAATATTCTTCAATCTCACTAGTGTCAGAGTTAGGCTGAGTTAGGGCTGTAAGATGGCCGAGGCTTGATTTAAATTTTATGTTACTCTCACAGGTTACCAATTAAGATGTTTATGACAATTGATTCGTTTGCTATTTATACCCCATCGTTAATCATTTCCCATGGTAAAAGGGTTTAAGAGGCGCTGAACACCTCTTGACCACCTTCCTTCTTGATCAGAACAAGTTGCACGCTTAAAACGGCTGCATGCCTGAGAACTCATCCTATTATATGCGCGCTGTGATTGGATTTCCAGCTATGCTTCTTGTTATCTCGAGTCCAATGCACGATGTATGGGGAGTCTCTGTTACTTTCGACCATCATGGCCTTTGGAATTCTTGGTATACACCATATTGCACATTCAAATTTGTCGAATCTTATCTACTTTTTACAGAAGATATGTATCTGGAGGACGTTCCAGGAACGTCACTCTTGTCTGACCTGAGCATTGTGGACGGGCACCAGGTACCGGAATACTTCCAACAATTGCAATGCACGATCTAAAGGAAAATAGGTCCAGATAAGCGAAGCAATCAACCTAAAGCGAGGAAGAGGTCGGGAAAGCCATGTCATATTAGTTCCCCAACCCGGGGACGACCCCAATGAACCGTGAGTCTCTGGTTTTCTCCCTCCTTTGTTAGTTCTCAATCCTTTTCCACTCGCAGCTTGAACTGGCCGAGGTGGAAAAAAGAGGCATGCTTTTGGACGCTGTGAGCTCCTATCCATATGTTCAATTTACCTGTCGTGAGATTCACATGTATTTCACAAGAGCTTTTGCTACAACATTGGACGGGGCGTTATCGCCTTTGGTAGGGGCAGGCTATGTTCTCTTATCGTTACAATTCGATGTCAGTGTCGACGAAGTTGCTTCTTCGTTTGGAGCGCTGTTGCTTGGACTAGGATGTTTTATGTGAGTTTAATCTCTTTTCTTTTCTTTCGTACATCATCATGATCCGCGTATTCAGGATTCTCCAAAATACGTTGGCCGTCAAATTCGGTCATCGAATTGTTTACTTCTTCTCTGTATTACTTGTAAGGAAAACTTTTCATACAGCGTAATATTTGCTCAAGCAACGTCAAGATGTTTATTTCGTGCATTTGGTGTGCACTGAGTCCCGGTCTCGCATCTATAAGGGCATCGCGCGTTTTTCAGGGATTCGGGATGGCCTCATTACAATGGCAAGTAAATCATCGGCGGCCTTCGACTCGTTAATAATTAATTCAGCCGACAGTCTTGTGCCGGCAACTATTGAGCAGATGTATTTGTGAGCGAAATAATACTTGCGCGATTCGCTATATCTCAATGAAACTTAGCGTGCACGAGAGAGGAAGCCGTTCAGTAATTTGGAACTTCTGTTTAATGGCCGGCATTACGCTGTAAGGAATCGCCATTTATATTCCAGAGTGTCTGATTCCAATAGACTCTCAGAGGTCCTCTACTTTACAGCTATGTGATACAGAATCTCTCCTGGCAAATGGGTTTCTGGTTCATTACAATTCCCTTGGGCCTCAGCTCTGTCTTAGTTTTTTTCTTCGTTCCAGAGGTATGAAATTCCCTCAAACTCGTCTGCTGAGGGAATTGTCTAAACACCCGTACAGACAACATTTAAGCCTGGACCCGACAGAGTAGAGAGAGAACGGGACACTGGCAGCTCTCAAGACACTAAACGCAAGACTGGAAATACGCTAAATTATATCGAAAGGTTGGAAGCTCTTCCTCGCAAAAGTTATTTGGAGCAGCTCAAACTGTGGAACGGGACTTTCACGGAAGTCAGCCTCGTTACTCTCTTCTTCCGACCTTTCCCTCTCTTGCTTTCGCCGATTGTAAGTTCCGATAACAGGTCAGGTTACCGCGGGACATAACAAAATCATGGTTAGGCATGGTTCACATTCGTCTCTTATTGCATGCAGACAGTCTGGCTAAGTAAGTAAACTGGTTTTAATCCCTTGTTCCTGAAAATCCTAAAGCCTTTGGAGGTTTGATGCCTATATGCTCCTCGACAATATTTACAATTGAATACAACTTCAACGCCACACAAATCGTTCGTGATAAAAATAGCCTACGGCACCGTTACACATACACCGAATTTATTTTCCGTTTCAAAAGGGCTTGACCAATCTGGGTGGCATCGTTGGGATTCTACTTGCAATAGTTATCAGCGGCCCTCTGACAGATTGGGGTACTGTCTGGCTTTCGAAACGCAACAAAGGGGTTTATGAACCCGAATTCCGCATAATTTTTATGACTTCGATGCTGTTTGGAGTATTCGGATACGCTGGATGGGCAGGTATGCTTCTCGTGATTAGGCCTAACTTCTTAATATGGGACTGACCAGAGTGGCACTGTAGTTGGCACGACACAAAACATGCCATGGATTGGAGCTGTGGTTTGCATTGCGTTTGTACCCTACCTGTACCACATTCACGCTTCGCTGATTCTTTCTGTGTCTAGAATGGTCAACTTCAGCATGGTAGTGTCCGGATCAGCAGCAGTAACGTACCTTTTGGATACCCATAAGGAAAACGCGCTGAACATTCTGGCTGTCACAAATTTTATAAAGAACATGATTCTTTACGGTTTTACCTTCTTCTCCAATGGAATGATTGCCAAAAGAGGCGTAAAAGTTTCCTTACTAATTTTCGCTGGATGCCAAGCTGTCTGCTGGCTTTCTTGCATACCGATGTACATCTACGGCAAACGGGTTAGATCATATGTACGTATTCCGGATAGGCTTGTATCACCCTGTCTGACAGCGATTTATAGATTGCTCGCCACTCCGACATTTTCCTTCCCGGTAGGGAGAAAGAGGTATCCCGCTATCGATGATTGATATCTTCTTCTCGGAATACTACTTTTGAGTTGCCCAAATTTACAACAGTGAACTTTGATCAATGTATAATTTCTGGCCCATTCCAGATATCGAATGGTATACAGAAATGATAGCTATTATTTGCTTGAGTAAATTGGTGGTTCTCTTCTAGCGACCTTTTTCTATACATCATGGCTTCCTCAACCGGCATTATACCTTCGACGTACCCCAATATTCGTTCTATCACTTCGTGAGGAAGACGCTTATCAAGGAAATCGTCCAATGCTTTATGTACCCAAGATTTTTGCTGAGGGCCTACACGCGACGTCGAGATGACAGGCTCAATTTCAGGGTCAACAAGATAAAACCAGACAGCTTTAAGATGACCACTTCGAGAGTCATCTAACAGTCTAAAAGCGGTTTCTCTGTGCTGGTATATGTTTGGGAAAACCAAAGCAAGCCCGGGACGTATTGGGACATAACCAATGTGTTGATTGCACGAATCCCCATCTCTGACGCCCCATGTGCGTAAAGTAGCACCAGTATCCCCAGCTGTGAATCCTCGAGGATATGTCACTGCCATGCGAAATTCAATGGAGCTTTCCGTGATATTATCCTGCAAGATATAGGGTATGCTGTTAACAGACACACGTGGAATTGGATGTCGAGCGAAGACCCACCGTCGACAGGCAATATAATCCACATGCGACAATGCGATCATTCTTCATACCCTCTACACGCCAGGTTGATCCAGAGTATGATCTGTTCTGGGGAGTCTGCCATTTTCTTTCAGTTTGAGGAAGAGATGTTTAATCTTCGCTCAGGCTTACCAAAGAGATCTCGGCTGCGCTGATTACGAACTGCAAAGACCGACCTCTGAGCTTTACCATATGTTTTCGAGCCTCGATGCCGCCTCGATAACCACCTGGCGGGATATTTGGAACATTGATTGGGCGGTTCAATGCCCATTGCCTCATTTCCTTTTCATAGGTTGCCCAACCATCCTCATCATCAGAATATTCGGGAGGCTCTGGCTCTTCCCAAACAAGATAACGATAACCACCATAGATCCTTTGAGAAAGAGGGTTGTTACGGTGAAGGTCAGTTAGTACATGTTCAAATAAAGGTATGAATCCCTTGAGCAAAGTTTCCAAAAGTTTGTAGGTGTCATGATTGTCGTCAGGATGGAGGTTATTGATGTACGACATAAATTTCACGGATGCGCCAGTAGGAGTAACAAAAACGTCGGAAGGAAGAAACGCAAAATGCGATGACATAGTATAAATATCGCTGGAATGTGGAGGAGGAATTGGCCTAAAATTTCCGTCTCGATGCGATACCAGTGTTCGGTTATATATCAAAGGATGTAGTCTGTGGTCTATAATATGGGCTATAACCCCATCCTGTGTACTGAGTGGACTTGATTTTAGCATGTCAAAAGCCTTTACAAGATTTTGAGTCACTGTTGAATCGAGAAGAGAATCTGACTCCCAGATACGTTCGAAGCAGGATACTTGACTGCAACGACATGAGATTTCCAAGATGAAGTGTAAACACAACAAAATGCCCACCATTCCAGCTCATCATCGCGAAGAGTAGCGTATCCTTCTAGTTCGTCTAGAACGTAGTCGACCTAAAATCATGATAAGTACCTCACGTTATGCGAAGAATATTGTATATACTCACTTGTCCACGAGAAAGCTGCGTCTCTATCTCTGCTGAAGGCGTCAAAACAGGCCATATACGCTCAAGGGCGTATTCGGCCCACTTTCGTCTCGTCTCTTTCTCCTTGAAATGTTTCCACCATTCTTGGGAACGTCGAATTTCGGCAGAGAACTGAGACATAGCGAGGTCTATCAACTTGCTCAACGAGTAAGCGTATTGAAAATAGCATATCGTAATAAGGGTCCAAGTACTGACTGTTCGTGGCACATCTGCGATGAGTGATTCGATGAATTTCAGCAGTTGTCTTAAAGCAATCAGTCCCTGATATATTACTTACCTCCTACACCTCCCAAATAATGAATTCCAAAGACAAAAGGGTGCCGATACCCTCTGTTTCTATCCATAGCCAGAAGCACTGATCATTAAATAACGGGAAAAGGAGCTAGCCGGGGTACTAAATACGACCTGAAATCGGCATCAATTTGATGTTAGATAATCAACATCGTAATTGACCAATTTACCCCCTGATACTATTCTAACCTGACGAATTACATACTAGGAAGAACCTCAGCGAAATGGTAAGTCAAAATTCAGGTGTTTTATTCCTATTCTGAGGTTGTCTTCCGTTGTAGTCTCAATGGGAAGTTAGAATGTCAAACTCCAAGGGCCTCCCTTATTTCTTTAACTCTCAAACCAGAGAGTCATCATGGGATCCACCAGCCGGACTCACAGAAGAGGAGGTCAAGCAACTTCCTGGTGCGAAAGAGCACCTTGGTGGGAGGGGGAAAGGAAACGATGCTCATGCTGGTCAAGTTCGCGCTAGTCACCTTCTAGTGAAGCATCGCGATAGTCGGCGTCCATCAAGTTGGAAAGAGGTATGTGCAATCTTGCTCGTGGTCAAAAAGAGGTGTAACATTGGTGTTGTATTTCATTAGAGCAATATTACTAGAAGCAAAGAGGAAGCCATTGAAATCTTGCGTGGTTTCCAAGCACAGATCAATGGTTCACCAGAGAAATTCGCCGAACTTGCGACTCTCCATTCCGATTGCTCGTCCCACGCGAACGGCGGCGACCTTGGCTGGTTTGGACATGGGCAGATGCAGAAGCCATTCGAAGATGCTGCCTACAGCTTGGAACCAGGGAAAATCAGCGACATCATCTCTTCCGACAGCGGTGTTCACATTGTTTTACGAACAGCTTGAACATGACATGTAACTACAGTGTACAGTGTCGATAAATCCTTGCCTGTAATATCTAGTGAAATCCTTCAATGAAACATTACATTACCGCCCACATTGCGGGGGAATAAAATCAGATAAGATAAGATGCGAGAGCTTGGGCAATTCCGAGGGAGATCGGCGTTGTATGTAACTCGATGACTACACCTCCTTTCTTTCACCTGACAATTACAAAACATGACCGTCCCCATCGCCAGCGCGCATCAATGCCCAGTTTCAAGTTTCAAAAATTCTTCAGCTAAATACCCCTGCCATCCACATTAGTTTCGGAAGTAAATCGTAAAAGACGCGAAATGATATCATTGATTTAGTGATTTTACATGGAATTTATCCTTATGCACACTCGTTGGGCCCAAAAACTGTGCTAAAAACCCAGTCATACGCTTGACTAATTCATCATTCTCCCCCCCATTTTATTTACGCAGCAGTCACTTTAAAAAAACTCTGCGGCTTCCTCCAACTCAACACCCACTCTCAATCCTCTAAGCCGAGTCTTCAGCCTCTTTGTATATCACTCAAAGACCGGATTAATCAA